>ERZ773267.158-NODE-158-length-50593-cov-5.257747_pt1 | contig 50593 bp, 46 predicted proteins | sample MGYA00511959_ERZ773267 | MGnify/ENA primary metagenome ERZ773267 (study PRJEB29015, sample SAMEA2738165) | human oral metagenome | biome: human oral; feature: human-associated habitat; material: saliva | place: China | collected 2240 ...
AAAGCTTGATCGTCGGTTCAAATCCGTCTACCGCCTTCTATAACTTGATTTATCAGGTTTCATTTAAACAGAAAGCCCAATTTAAAGGGCTTTTTTCTTTTCTTTTTACCCAGTCATTCGTCTTGGCTCTTCTACATCTATGAATTTCGAACTTTCGCTTACGCTGATTTGGTTGGCTCTTTTTTGCTTAGCTAGCTTGCCAAAATTTTTTCAAAATTTACACTTCTATCCCCCTCGCACTAGCCTCCTCTTATTTTTCCCCGCCTATGCTTTCTTATCAGTTCTATGGTCCGCTAACCCTCTTCGTGCAATCCTGACCGCGCTTCTGCTTGCGGCAGTTTATTTTGCAATTTTTTCTCTTTTGCCATTTCTCTCTTCCCAAAAATCTTTCCACCTCAAACTCTTAAAAAGTTTCTTATATTCAAGTACCATTGTGGCTGCTTTTTGCTGGCTACAATGCTTGCTTGACATTTTGCAATTCCCACGCTCGGTTTCTTTGCTCTGTCCTGGTTGTACTTATCTGAGTTTTGGCTTCCCTCATCCTAATGGTTTTGCTATTGAGCCGCAATTTATGGGCAATCTGTTGCTCGCCCCGACTTTAGTTGCACTCTTTTATTTATTAAAATCTCCCCAAACTCCTTTTCCGCACCTTAAACTGATCACTTTTTTCCTGCTCGCTACTCTTTTTCTTACCTTTTCTCGTGGCGCTATCTATGCTTTCGCCCTTGGTGCTATTATACTTTTTCTTGGGTTTCTAATTACGGTACGTAAGTATCGTCCTCCCCTCTATTCTCTTGGACTTATTCTTTCCGCTTTTCTTTTTTCGCTTGTCGCGCAAGGCCTTTTTGCTAATTTTGCTCCGACTAACGATACCTTTTTTACTGGCGTAACTAAATCAATGCACCAGCTTTCTTTAGGGCGGATTGATTTACGTTCTTATATCCAAGCGTCGTCGGACCACAATACATCTAAAGATATTGCCAAGTTCTCTAAGTCTACCCCTCATTCCTTGCCTCAAAGTCATTTTTCTGGTTACGTTACTGAGTCTACTAATATTCGTCTGAAGCTATCTAACCTAGCCCTTGATGTTTGGGATAATCAACGTTCGCGGATGCTTTTCGGTGCTGGTCTCGGTAGTGCCGGAACTGTCATTTATCAAGCCCATCCCGAGCTAGGCTCTGCTAAAGAAATCGTCCAAAATCAATACGTCAGCCTCCTACTCGAACTTGGCATCTTAGGTCTCATCTTTCTTTTTCTTCCACTACTCATTATTTCTAGACAATTTTTCATGAACACCAAAAATCATCATCGTTTTCTGATCTTGAGTCTTGTCGCTAGTTTTGCGGTCTCACTTTGCTTCTTTGCCGGACTACCCAACGCCCTACATATCTATTTGTCCGTTGCGATTTTGCTCATTATTACGAAGTAATCTTAGCTATTCGCCTAGTACCACTATAAAATCGGCTTCGGTTGACTGCAGGCTCTTCGGGAGCTTCTGCGATAGTTTCGCTCCGCCCAATAATTCATTCAGCAGTTTAGCAGTTTGCGGCATATCGGAGTTTCTTTGGTAAATACGTGTAGTCTTCTTGCCACTCAAATCCTCTGGTGCGTTCTTCACATCGATTACGTTTAGACCTTTTTTCTCGAGCTTCTTGGCTTTTTTAGCTGCTAAACCCGGAGTTTCAGTTCCATTCATCACTACTATCTGAGCTTTTTCATTGCTTGCTGGACTGCTCACTAATTTCTTACTAACGTATTTAATAATTGCCGAATAATCATTTATGCCGGCTCTCGGGTATACATAAGACAAACAACCTGGCACTGATCCTCCACAACTTAATCCATTTACTCCCGGCACCGGCAACATACCTGTCGTGAATAAGCTACCCTCTTCACCATCTGGTCGCTGCAACGGTATGCTCTTCATCTCGCTCAGTTTTAATTTGCTTAGTAGCTTGGTGGCCGTTTTTAATTCGGTATCTTTGAAATTCATTCGTAAGTTATCACCCACCGCGTCTTTAATCTTTAGTATCGCTCCAAAATCTTGTAGATAATTCTTTTCCTGTGCTTTCAAAACCGCCGCCTGGATAATTTTCTGCTGAAACTGCTCCCGGCTAAAATTACCACCACTCGCCCCATAACCACCGCTGTGGTTCCGCATTCTCGCCACGTAAAGCGCTGCCTCGCCATCCAAATGCACTATTTCCCCGTGTTTATAGCTCGGACGATAACAATTGCACTTGCCATCATACTCTGCCAGACCTCGTTTATCCGTCGTCTCAATCGCTACTTCTTTACCATGCCATTTTTCGCCCTGATAAATAATTTTTACATCAATTCCCCCGATTGCATCAATAATTTGCACTAAACCACCCCAGTTGATATGCACGAAGTATTGAATTTTTTGGCCTAGAATTTCTTCAAACTTTTTCTCCAGAGCTTTCGCGCCGTCTATTTCATGTTGCCTGCGACTCGCTTCTGAACCGTCATTTTTTGTATAAACACATTGATAAATTTCGTTGAGCTTACCAGCCGCCGTACAAGTCCGTGTTTTTAAGTCACGCGGCAGGCTGATCAATTTAATGTCGCCATTTTTCTGGTCAATACTTGCCATCATCATCGAATCGGTCAACCAGCCACCGTCGTAATTCGGGCTATCCATACTGTAACCCTCGGTTCCAAATATCAAAACATTGGTCCGCTTTGTCGTCGGATCTTCTTGTAACGGCGTATCAGCGTTTGCTGTAATAAAATTCCACAAACTTCCCCCTCCCGTCACTTTTGCAAAAAAATCATTACCAATATAGAACAACACTCCGACCACAATCCCAACGAGCAGCAAAAATACCAAAAAGATACGTAAAACAATTTTTTTCTTCGAACGTGGTTTTTTCGGCTTTTTTCGTCCTTTTTTGCCGCACTCCTGTTCTCTAACTTCAATGTTACGTCGCTTGGGGCGTGGGTTTTCGTCATCGATCAGGTTTAGAGTCGTAGGTTCACCCAAAAAATCTTCGATCGAAGCTTCTGGTTGTTCAATTCTCTGTGCACGGCGTTGCACGACTGGTCTAGCCGGACTACTAATTAATCGTTCTTTACTTACTACCCCCACCCGTCGCCGCGGCAAGCTCTCCACAGCTCGCGCATTAGCCTGACGCCTTTTCGTAACATCACGCATTACCAAACCGTCAATCGATTTTCTACTCATTAGTCAAGTTTACCATAAATATTTCCCGTCCGTCCACAACGCTGCTCTAATTTAATTCAACTCTCAAGAAGTTCGTATCATAAATTTCTGCCCCGTGATCTTTATAAAAAGCCTGTGCCGCCTCTCGTCCTTGACCACAGGTGAATTCCAGCCGTTTCGCACCATGCTCTCTTCCCCATTTTAATACTGCTTCCCAAATCAACCCCCCTGCTCCCTTACCGCGCGCTGCCGCATCTACTACAAAATCTTCCAAATAGATATTTTTGCGAATCCCTGCTCCCATAATTACTGATACCGTCGCCATTCCCAAAATCTCCTCTCCGTCATAAGCAATTAGCAGGTCATGCCAAGGAGAATCAATAATATCCAGAAACCACTGCTTAGCTATCTCCCCCTTGTCTTTTCCGCTGCGCGATAGCTCAACCAGTAACTCGCGCACTCTTTGCGCCACTTCGGTATCATATTTCTCTAATTTTCTGACTTCTATCACAGCTACTTGATCTCCTCTAATTTTAATTTAATTTTTTGTTCAATCTCCAGGGCTATCTGTTGAATTTTCTCCGCGTGCTCTCCCCATACCGTAATTCTCACCAGGTCCTCTGTCCCGCTTGGACGTACCAACAGCCGCCCATTCTCTCCTTCAAGCTTTTTCTGATAATCGTCCAAAATCTCCTGGATTTCCGGTGTTTTCAACAAGACTTTATCTTCTGCCGTAGCTTTCATATTGTGGATAACTTGTGGAAAAATCTGTACAGTTCCTGCTAGGTCACCTAAATCTTTTTGGCTTTCGGCAATGATTTTTGCCATCAAAAGACTAGTTAACATTCCATCGCCAGTCGCTTGCCCCGGTAGAATAATATGACCACATTCCTCTCCGCCTAGCTGGATCTCCTGCTCTCTCATCGCAATCGAAACATTGGTATCTCCTACCGATACCACTTGTAACTTCACTGCTTTGCGCTTTGCCCAATCAAATATTCCTTGGTTTGACATCACAGTTACCACTACTTGTTTTAAGTCCAGATATTCCGCAATTATCGCTATAATCTCGTCACCCTTCACTACTTTGCCTGTTCTCGTCACCATAAGACAGCGATCACCGTCGCCGTCGTAAGCCACTCCAAAATCGAGGTTCTGATTTTGTACTAATTTGATTAATTTTTCCATATGCGTACTACCACAATCAAGATTGATTAATCTTCCATAGCTCCTATTTTGGTTGATGACCTCCACTTTGGCTCCAAGTTTTTCCCAGCTTTCCGCACCAATTACGCTGGTTGCACCATTTGCACAATCCAACCCAATTTTAAGTCCAGTTAGCGGTCGACTTCCGCATTGCTTGCCGGTTTCTAGAACATAATTTTCCAAATGTTTTTTATATAAATTTACCGCATCGGCGTGCAGAGATTCTTTCAGCTCCACCGCCTTTAAATCATATATTTCAGCATTATCTAAAACTGTTTCAATCACCTCCACGCCAAGCTCCGATAATTTGACTCCACTTTTTTTGTCGCGCTCCATAATTTTGATTCCGTTATCTTCCCAACCATTATGTGAAGCTGTTACATCAATTGCAAAATCAAACCCCATCTCATAAAACACATAATTTATACCTGGCGTCGGCAATACCCCAACATTTCGACACTCTACTCCTAGGCTTTCAAAGGCTCGTTCCAAATCTGCCAACATCCACTCACTTGACTCTCGCGTATCTCCACCGATCAATATTCTTGGGTTCTCCAAGCCTTTTTTCTGAACCCCATACCGATACAATCCCAGCGCTACTTTCTGTAAAAACTCCGTCGTAAAATATTCCGCCCTTTTTCTAATTCCATCCGTTGCAAAATATTTTCCCATTTCACTCCTTTTCTTGCTGATTTACTGATGCTAATTTTCGCATCGTCTCTAAAACTAGCAACACATCTGATTGGCTACTCCCTCGTGATAAATCTGAAACTGGCGCTTTAAAACCTTGTAAAATTGGCCCTGCCGCTACAAATCCGCCAAATTGCTCTAATGCCTTGTATAAAATATTCCCGGCATTCAAATCTGGGCAGATTAACACGTTTGCCCGCCCGGTGACCTCTGGTTCGCTCTCACTATCTTGGCTACTATGCCATTTTTTTAACCCAATTTCTCGATTCACTGCCGCATCTAGTTGCATTTCTCCCTCAATTTTCATCTCTGGCTGCTCCGCTCGCACTCGCTCAATCGCCCCTCTGATCAGCTCAATTGTTTCATCTCTCCCTCCGCTCCCAAAGGTCGAAAAGGACAGCATTGCAATCCTTGGCTCCTCTTCAAGCACAGCCTTCGCCGTTTGGTAAGTTTGCAGGATAATCTCCGTTAGCTGCTCTAAATTAGGGTGTTTTGTCACTCCCGCATCTGCGATAATAATAGTCTCCACCCCTGTTTTTTCGGAGCTTATCACCGCGCTTCGTTCCTTATCGCGCTTCATCACAAAACAGCTCGAAAATACTTTCTTCTTGACCCCCAAATAATCCCGACACGCCAAAATCACGTCCCGAGTTGTATAATTAATCCCCGCCACCATCGTATCAGCTAGCCCTGTCGCTACCAACTCGCAAGCTGACGCCAAATTTGCCGCTGGCACCGCTTCTGCCCAAGTCGCTAGCTTCATAGCTTGCTGCACAACTTCGTTCTGCCATTCCGGCAAAGCCACCTTCATTTTTTGCATGTCCTAAGTATAACACTCTTGCAGGCTCTACTGTTCTTTATCTTTCAATTTCGCCAAAAATTTTTCTCAACCACGCGTCTGCCGGTCCTGCCGACATCAAAACAATTAAATAATTATTTTTTCTAGCTTCTTTTAATCTTTTCGCTAGCTCATCATTTATTTCTGCGCTTTCTCCTACACTGGCATTTCTCAGGCTATTGATAAAATCTGCCGGTTCAAATACCACTAAATTTGGGTCTTCTCTTGTTAAAAAAGTTGGCAGCCAAAATAACTTGTTCACACCTATAAACGCCTCTCGATAACCATCGCGCAGCTCGTGTTGGCGCACGTTTTGGTGCGGTTCATAAACTACTACTACGCCGCTCTTCTTCAATTGCCGGGCCTCTTCTAGGGCTAATTCTACCGTAGCGGAAATTTCCTCGGGGTGATGTGCATAATCTGTAAAAACTCCCTCCGTAATTTGTTCAAACCTTCGCTTCACTCCTGGAAATTTATTTAAAACCGCAATGATTTCCTCTCGGCCTAGAGTTAATCCGCTTACTGCAATAATTTTCTCTACTGCCATCAAGGCCAACGTCGCGTCATAGCGCCTAGCTAGCCCAGTCAGAGTAATGGCCTGCTCAATTGCCACATTACGAATTGTTTGTTCACTCTGCTCTTCAAACTGCTCAAAGGCTGCTTGGTAATCTTGAACAGTTTTATAAATGTCTGGATGATCATAGGAGACTGATGAAATTACGGCTAACCAAGGTCTAAATTGCAAGAAGTTTCGATCATATTCGTCTGCTTCATATATAAAAAACTTACTCGCTGGTTCATAATGGCCAGCCTCGCCAAAACTTAAAGTCGAACCTACTAAATAAGAAACTGGTATTCCTAGTTGTTTGCAGCTCCACACTATCATCGCCGTCACCGTGGTTTTGCCGTGAGTGCCAGCTATTGCTACCATTTTTAAATTCAAGCTTTCCACTAAATTCGCAATCAACTCATCACGTTTCGAAATTCTTAGCCCCAATTTTTTCGCCAAGCTTAATTCCGGGTGATTTTCTGGTAAAGATGACGTATAAACGAACCAGTCTAAGCCAACTTCCTCGTGAACTCTTTGCAAAAAATCTCCATTTTGTTCACCGATCTGGTATTCAATACCAGATTTTTTGAGCTCTTCGCTTACTGCCCCCTCTTGCAAATCAGAACCATAAACCTTTACGCCAGCTTGCGCAGCCATTAATGCCAACGGCCCCATGCCAGTTCCAGTGATCCCCGCAATATAAATTTTCATGACCTTATCATATCACGGATGACTATTATTTCGACGCTAATCGCTATGTTATAATAAACCCAATATGGGTGGTATTTTCCGTCGTAAAAAAACTTCTAATCCATCAGTTAGTCAGCGTGGTTATAAGCTACGCCATTGGTTGAAAAAATTTTCTAATCTTCGTACTTGGCAACTGATTTTAATCCTCATTCCGCTCCTTTTTATCGCGGCAACTTTTTTACGCCTCGACCATATTCAAATGGTAAAATTGCGCTCCGCCGTTCTTGATGCCGATCGAGCTGAGGACGATGCAAAAATTGCCAGCTCGCTAGAAGAACTCAAAAAATTCACTTTCAGCCATATTGTAGTAAATGTAGTCAGCGAAAATGGAATTGAGCATATCACCTTTGGTACGGGACCATTTTATCTGGAGCATCAGTACATTCGCAAAGCAACCGCTGAAATTGCTCGCGCTGAGAAGGAAGCGTCCAGCGGACAAAGTAATCCCAACGGCAACGTTTTTGCTAAGGCCATGGCGATCTGCAAGCCGCTCGCCATTCAAAATGGCTGGGCTTGGAACAGCCAAGGCTACCTTTCTTGCATGACTTCTGAAATTGCTAAATACCCTACTTCTGAACGGCTCGAAAACCAATTCGCCGCTCGCATTCCTTCCACCGAGCTTTATCGCCATAACTATTCTTCACCTATATGGGCGCCCTCTTTAGCTGGCTTTACTTTATTGCTCTGCACTCTGCTCGGACTCATGATTTTTATCCGACTTCTCATCTGGTGCGTGTTGGCTTTCGCCCTAATTTTTGTCAAAAACTTTTAAATCCCCTTGACACTTCTAAAAAGAGGTCATAAGATAAGGTTACAACAACTAAGGAGGAAATCATGGCCTACAAGCATACCAACAGTAAAGGCATCACCTATTATTTGCATAAATCTGACGTTACTCTTCGTGGCGGTAAAACTCAGACAATTTATTTCTTTACCAAAACTGAGAAAAATGCCAAAGGCACCCCTTGTGATTTGCCAGCTGATCGCCAGGTCAACGAGAATCCACGTAACGGCTTCTTAACTCTTTCTAAAAAGAAATAACAGCACGCATTTTAGGTGCAATAAAATCCCGGTTCATCCGGGATTTTTTGAGCCAAACTTGGTGGGGGCGGCTGGGTTCGAACCAGCGTTTACCCCTTGGGACGTTCCGCTGGTTCGATATCAAAAAAGCCAAACTTGGTGGGGGCGGCTGGGTTCGAACCAGCGACCAATCGGTTATGAGCCGACTGCTCTAACCCCTGAGCTACGCCCCCTTATTTGGCTACTCTTATTTTAGCACAGATTCATTTCTTCCTCTATGCTCTTTGTTTACTATATTCCTCGTCACCAACAACTCCCTTCTATCATAGATTAATCTCAAGTGTTACAATTACAACCATGAACAAAATCAAGACTAAACTACGTCAGCTCAGATATAGTTTACGCTATGATTTTTTTAAACTCGATAACATTATTCTGCTCGTGGCTTTTGTTTTCTGTGCAGTCTGGACTTGGGGAGCGATTTCATCGATGTCTCGCAACTGGGAGCTTGAACAGCGCTTATCTGCCCGTAAAAGGGAACTAACCCTGTTACGGCTCGAGGTTGAAACTATGGCACTAGATAATAATTATTATCGTTCCGAAGAATATCAAGAATTGATTGCTCGCCAGGAACACAATAAGGCCTTGCCTGGGGAAACTCTGTTGTTTCTTCCACCCAACTCCCAGGCGGCTCGATCTAAACACCAATCTTCTCCTATCGAGCAGTCAGCCCGATTCTCCAATTTCAAACAATGGATGTCTTTCTTGTTCGGTGTTTAAGCTTGGCGGTGGTGCTTAAGTATTACTTGACTTTCAGCTTTTGCTTATGGTTAAATTAAACTAATGCAATTAACACCTTCTCCACAGCATAATCTTCACCAGTCTCGCAAAGTCGAATATAGCGCCAAGGAGATTGGCAAGCGCGCCCAAATGAAGTATTTTACTCGGGTTAAAATTGCCCGGCGCTCTCTCATTCATCGTCTTAAGCGCTCTCCTTTTTTCCGCACTCCCTTGCGTGCTTTTATTTCATGGTTTCTAATTCTTGCTTTTCTCGCTCTAGCAATTTTTCTGCCGCTAGTCCTTTTCGTTTGGCGTCAACCTCAACCGCAGTCTACTACTATCGTTCAAACTCCGTCCGGTCCTGACCAAAACTATGTTGACCGAGCTATGAAAATTTTTTACAGTACTCCAGGCATGGACAACCGTCCCGCTCTAGAATATTTAGCTAAGCAAACCAAAAAAGCCCAAACGCCTGCTCAGCGTCTTGATATCCTGTTAGTTGCAGTCGAAATCTATAATATTGACAGTCATTTCCAGGATGGGCTTGATCTTTTGCTTAAATTCAATATTAAAAATCTCCCCGCCGCTCACCTCAAAAAATATTATGCCGCCATCTCCCAACAGTACACCCATCTCGGTGACACTGCTAACGCTCATCTTTACCAAAGGAAAGGCTTAGAAAACTAACATGACCCGCCGTTTTTCTAAAAATCTGATAATTCTTTCATTTTTTACCGCCCTAATCAGTCTGATGATTACTAGTTCAGTGTTTGCTGACGGTAATTTCGGCAGTGGCGAAGCTGGGAGTGGCGTAAGCCAGGGTTGTGTTGGGGATTGGGCAAGATGCAATCCTAGTCGCTATGCTCGTCCTAATACCTGCACTGGATCTAGCTGGTTCCGTACCAAAACTAATGGCGGTACTGTAGTCATACCGGAAGCACCATTTAACGTTCAGGGAGTCCATTATGATTGGCGCCAAACAACTACGGTGGATCAGTGTAAAAACAGTGAATATGTTTATTATTATAGCTTTCTGGATCCACAAGGAACTTTTTCTTCTGTCAGCTATCTTGATGCTTGTGGTTATAATGGGGAAAATTTAGGCGGTCCAATGGGAACTAGTTCTTTAAGGCACGCAAGTATCCCTGACATGACTTCTGTCTACGTTGGAGGTAATTTAAAATACTATCCAGGAGGAGGAAGTAACGGTTTTTATCCGTCCGTTCCCGCTACTAACTTTCCCACTACTGGACATACTTGGAACCCAGATAGTGGGAAGGATACTTATTGGGAACGCCTTAGCTGGCAACAGGCTCAGGCCGCCTTTACTGATGCATTTAGTCAGATTAATCATAACTCGTTTGGCGCAGGATCTGCCACAGGAGATGGTTCTAAAAGTTCAAGTTCTAACATAGTTACCTATATCCCAACCAGCAGCAATCTAGCCCATCCTTCCAACGGTGGGTTACGTTGGTTCTGCTATAGTTCAGAGGAACCGTATGAGCCACCAACCTACTGCGATTTCGGTCCCACTAGCGCACAGGTCCAAAAGCCCAGCCAGCAGGGTATCGCTAGCAAATATTTTGGTAATACTACTGCACAAAGTTCAGTAGAAAACCGCACTAATGGGCAGTATCAGGAAACTTCCAACCTTAAAATTGCTGGTAAGCACCAAGTTTCAATTTTTGCTAAGCCGGGCGACAATATCGTCTTTACTCATTCCCTATGTTCTGGCGCCCAAAAAGTCTCAAGCAACGGTCCCAACGGTCAGGGCGCGCGCAGCCAGCAATATGGCACAGAGGGTCACTTCAATCTTGCCGCTAATATTGATAGAAATTATCGCAAGCATGGCGGACTTTCCAATGACTCATATCGGGACGACAAGCACTATGTTTTTGGCGGCGCCAATCGTCTTCTACTTGGCTGGAATGCTTTTGCTAACTTTAACCTAGTGCATCAGCACCAATGTTACGGACATTCCTTTTTTGGTGAGTGTACTCCCTGGTGGCTCTCACAACTAATTTCGCCCAATAGCATGAATTCAACTATCATGAGCAAAGACCAATATGGTTTTAAATCTACTTCACCAGCAAACCCCGTCTCACTTGGGGTTCCTGACTATAGCTGCAGTAACCACGCTGGTACTGGTTACAAAGCCCCTAGTTTTCAGATTCTCGGCAAAACTCCTGGTGAAACTGACTCCTGTAATGCCTCGAAGCTAACGGAATCAGTCAGCAATGTTGGCACCGCTATTTTACAACGCTTTAGTTATCTAGATATTACAAGATATGTTAATTATTATCACGATCGCAATGGCAAAAACTTTGAAATTACTAGTTTTGATCAGGCAGTCAAACTGGGCACCGAAAATGGAAAAAACAATGATTTTATTAAAGGGAATCTTTACTTTGGCAAACGTGAAGGCGGTAAGGTAGTTTATCCTCTCAAAGAAGAGGTCGTTAGCTATAAGACCCCTGACCCCAGTACTCACTACACTAATTTGGACGCTAAAGTCATTGTGCCATATAATTTTCAAACTGAAACGTCTGCTTATATGACTCAAAAAGAAGTCGTTTATGTTGGCGAAAGGGTTCATCCTTCCGCTACAGTCAAGATCAAGGCTCGCTATAACCCCGATGTTTTTAAGAACAAATATTCTACTCGCACTCCAGATTACACCAAAGCTAAGCTCATATCATTTACTATCGATCCTAATGAAAGCCATTCCAGCATCAATACTCAAGGAGGTATTACTCCTAATCCATATACCTTCTATCCAGGTTATACTCAAACTCTCGCCGAGAGAGACGGCCCAATCCCCGCTGGTGAGAAAACTGCCGACGGAGGTATTTATTTCGACACTCAATACGATATTCCCGATCATTTAGCGGTTGGCTCTAAGTTTTGTATTGCCACCGCAGTTTGGCCGGCCGATAGTCATCGTCTACCAGATAGTAGCTTGAACACTGGCGCCAATGATTACGGCCGCGGTTCTGAACATGATATCAGAAGTGGCCTTTGGCGCATCTCAAATCTTCAATGTCGTACTGTTGCCAAGAAACCTAATTTCCAAGTCTGGGGCGGTGGGGTCTATACGAATGGCAATATCACCACTTCGCTCTCTCGTCGTCATTTAAGGGGCACCGAGCACATCTTCGGTTCTTGGGGTGAGCACGAGGTGATCGCTGGTGGTTCTATTAAAGGCTTCGCTTCTGGCGCCAGCCTTGGCTATAACGATATCGGAAATCTAGACTGGAATAATCTCTCCTCAATTTTCTCTCTCCTTGATGGTGGATTTGTCCCTAAAAAAGGGTATACTCCTCGCTTTTGTGAAGATCTTTCTCCGCTTACTATCGCTAACCATGGCCCCAAGGTTTGCAATAATACTAATCCAGCCGGACGCTCTGGCATCTCTAGTCTTGCTAATAACATCCAAACCCTCGCCAGCCAGCTTCGCAATCGCTACATTCTAAACCCCGCTGCAGATAAAATTGTCCAAGGTAAGCCTCAACCAGCTCGGATTAACCTATCCGCTACTGAAAATTGCAATTCAAACTTAGTCACCTGCAAAAATAACGGTCGCTACATCTTCATTAAAGGCGATGCCGAAATCGATCCTTACGAACTCAAGGCCACTTCTGGCTCTAATCGGACTATCTCGATCTATGCTACTGGTAATATTAAAATTATCGGCAATATTACCTATGAAAACGGTAAATATGGCATCCTGGTTGACCGCGGTCTTTACAAAAATCTTGCTGAATTGCCCCAGGTTCTCATTTTTGCTCAAAAGAATATCGAAGTCGCCCAAAATGTTACCCAGGTTGACGCTTGGTTAATTGCTGATAAAGGCACCGTCAATACTTGCGCTGATTTTCAATCCCCAAATCTTGACAAGGGTAAATACGGCACTGATTCTGGCACTTGTAACCGCTCGATTATTTTTAACGGTCCAGTAATTGCTAAAAATCTTGCACTTAATCGCGTTGCTGGTGCTGATCCAGGTAGTGGTATTGTACCTGGCGAAATTTTCAATTTACGTCCCGATACTTATCTTTGGGCTTATAACCAAGCTCAGCTTTTTTCTCAGGCAAACACTACGTATATTAGGGAATTAGCTCCCAGGTATTAGGTTGGTGGACTTTCCAAGTAATGCTCATGTATAATAGAAATATGTCAAAGCTGAAATCTGGTTTTACTATTATCGAAGTCGTGATCGTTTTGGCCATTACAGGGCTTCTCTTGACTGGTATTCTAGCTGGGGCTTCCACTAATATTACTCGTCAGCGTTACAATGACTCTGTCCAGAATTTCGCTGAATTCTTGCGCAGTACTTATTCTGAAGTTGTTAACGTTCAAAACCCTCGCAGCGGTCAGGCTGCCAACCGTTTTTGCTCAGTCAGTAATCTGAATAATCAAATTTCCAGTCAGGGCACAACCAAGAATATTGGCTTCCCAGGTCGCACAGAATGCGCCCTTTACGGCAAGCTAATTGTCTTTGGTGAAGACGATGATTCTGGTGAAAACACCACCATTTATTCTTATGATATCATCGGTCGAATTTTCACTCAGTCTGACATGGTTTTTAAATCCTCTGATAACTCAGAATTTACTACCCTTCGGGCTTTATCGGCAGTCGATGCCGACATTGCTTCAGTCAGCATCAGCAAAACTCACGGCAAGCAATTCTGTAGCCTTAATCATGCCGGTAATAATACTATTTATAAACCACAATGGAGTGCTCGCATTGAAAGCACTCAGCCAACTCGCGATCTTTACAAGGGTATGATCATGATTGTTCGTTCGCCAATTTCTGGTACTATTCACACTTATTCTCTCGATCTAGCCAATAAAAATTACAATATTCATAGCGCTTTAGATGGAAAAAACTCTCATTATCAGAACATCCGTTGCAATGATAACAAACCTTTTCCTAAATATAATCAACTAGTGAAAGAAGGCCTTTCGCTCTCCAGCTATCTACCACGTAAAATTCCTACTACTGATGGTAGCGGACTATTTTCTTATGAAAACCGCCCCGAAGGTTTTCAAGAAATTACCCATAAAACCCCACCAACAAATTTCTGTATTGCTTCTCCAGACATTATTGTCTTCCATAACCAACGCCGTAATGTTCGTCTTGCTCCAGACGGCCGTAATTCTACAGCAGTGAAGCTTATCGAGTTTGACGCCAAAGTTGCTAATCGAGATGGAGAGGATACTAGTAGCGCATGTCAGTAAAAGCTTCTCTTAAAACCTCGCGCCGTGGCGATTCTATGATTGAAATTATTTTTTCCATCACGGTTTTTTGTGTTTTAGCTACTGCCGCCATTGCTATGATGAATAGCGGTGTTGCTGCCGCTCAAGCTTCTCTTGAAACTATCATGGCTCGTAATGAAATTGATGCTCAAGCCGAGGCCCTTCGCTTTATCCATAACTCTTTCTTGTCGGAACGTGAATATCCTCTACGTAGTCAGCAATATCGTAGCTTATGGAAAAAGATATCTAACAATATTCGCGAGAAAGGATTAGCTAACCTCCCTTGGAATATCAGTAGCTTTAATGTTGACTCTTGCAACCTCGCTTATCAAGGCGATAAAACAGCTTCTCAGCCCATTCCCAGCCTCGCTGACAACCATGCTTTTGTACTCAATACCCGTCTTTTAATGCCTGAACATAGTCAAGCCGTAGACACCGATAACGATGGTATCGATGACGACACGGGTCTCACTATTGATTACAAAAAGTTGATGTCCAGCATGATTATTTCTGCCGATCAAACTCCTAATAAATTCCAGCCTGCTAAATTGTACCCACGTTTAATTTATTCTCGCTTCCAGATGGGCGATAACCAAAGTAATAAACTTTATGAAGCCGGTGATTCTCCTCGAGAGTTGTATCGCCAGCTTCAGAGTGCCGAAGGTATCTGGGTCCTTTCAGTCCGTGACGCCACGAAATTGACTAAAGACAGTCCAGACGACGAAATTAAGAAAAAAGTGCCAGATTTTTTCGATTTCCATATTCGTACTTGTTGGTACGCCCCTGGTCGAGCTCAACCTTCTACAATTGGCACCATCATTCGTCTTTATAATCCTGAAGTTCATCAGGGAGTTGAAGAAGTTTATGGGGAGGACACGCCATGACGAAACCAACTAGGTCCGCCTTTACTATTATCGAAATTTCTCTTGCCATGGCTTTTCTTGCTACCCTACTGGTCACTATCGCTCTTCTTACGATGAACATGATTGCGCTTTATCAAAAAGGACTCTCTATTAAGTCAATCAGCGGAGCTGGTCGTGCCTTGATTGATGATTTTTCTAGATCAATTGCAGTTTCTCCTGCCAACGACGCCCTCAATCTTTGTAGCGCCGAAAAACTACACAGCGATAGTGCGATTAACCGTTGCCGCCGTGATCGTGCTTATAAATTTACTTTCCGCCAAGCCTACAAAGATATTCAACTTCCAGACGCTGCTTCGCCTCAAAAACTTCCCATACACGGCGTTTTCTGTACTGGCCAATATTCTTATTTATGGAACACTGGCTATGCTCTAAATCCTAAATTGGTTGCTTCAGGTCAAGATTATCGTGCCACCTTTTCTTATAAGTTATCCCAGTCTGGCAATGCTGCAGTGACCAAAAAAATCAAAAATTTCCGACTCCTTAAAATCCCTGACGGTTCTCGTCAGCTTTGTAGTGCTCATACTGATTCTGATTACAACACCCTTAGCTCTAGTCACTATAATCTTGCCAATACTACTAACACCCTCATGCTTAGTAAGGCGCCAGTTGAACAGCTCGCGGAAGATACTAAAGGTCTTGCTCTTTATGACTTTCGAGTTTTTCCGCCCACCCAACATCAAATTTCTCGTCATTCCTTTTATTCTGGCACTTTTATTCTCGCGACGATTGCTGGCGGGGTCGATATCACCGGCGCCGGCGACTATTGTCAAGACGCTCCAGATGGGCTGAACACCGATTTTGCTTACTGTGCTATTAATAAATTTAATTTCGCCATGCGAGCGACAGGAGAATCAACTGATGAAGATCGCTAAAAAGCTCAAATTGCCCACCCGAAAGGGGGCCGCCTCAATTTACATCGTTATTTTTACCGCTATCCTTTTAGGGGTGATTGCAGTTAGTTTTATTCGAATTATCCTTTCTGAATCTCGTCAGACCACGAATTATGATCTCTCCCAGTCTGCCTACGATGCGGCCTTAGCTGGCATTGAAGACGCCAAAGTTGCTTTGTTAAAATATCACGAGTGTATCAGTAATAAAAGTACTGCCAATGCTTCAGATAATTGTAGTAATATCATTAACCTCATGCGTACTGGTATCAATAGCCAGAGTTGTGATACTGTTCAGACGGTACTCGGACGGGAACAAGGTGCTAAAGGTGAAGTTATCATTCAGGAGACTCAGAAAAGCAGCGACCAAGGCAACTCTGTATCTATGCAACAAGCCTATACTTGCGTCAAAATACAGGAAGATTTAGATGATTACCGTACTACTCTAAGTTCTCAAGACCGCACCCGTCTTATCCCTATCCGCTCGATTGACAACAATAAGATTCATGGCATTAAAATCCGCTGGTTTTCCGCTAACAACCGTCGTCCCGCCCAGAAGGGAACTATGAAAAAAGATAAATTTGATGTGCTCGAAAAAAAGGAAGCTCCTTCCACCCCGCCAGTCTTAATCGCGCAAGTTATTCAGACTAGTAAAGATTTTTATCTTTCGCAGCTCAATTATAATAGTCCAACCAATCTTCGGTCTAATCGAGCTACTTTGGTATTACATCCAGTTTCCAAAGACGGCACGAAACATATTACTTGGCAGCAAGTTTCGCTTACTAATGATAAAAAACTTAATAAACCATTTAATATCCAGTGCGAACAGTCCAGTAGTGAATTTGAGTGTAACGCTACGTTTTCTATACCCAGTGAGTTCTCGGGCAATAAACCCCTTTCTTCACTCAAAGATTTAATCTATGATCGTAATCCCGCTACTTTCTTCCTTCGCCTTACTCTACCTTACGGCACTCCTACTACTGATGTCTCAGTTGAACTTTGTGATGATAACGATTGGTTGTCTGGTACTCCTGGGGATTGTTCTAATGGCGGTAAATCACAGTCTACTAAATTCATCGGGGTTCAATCTAAAATTGATTCTACCGGTCGAGCCAACGACCTTTATCGTCGGCTTGAAGCTCGAGTTGAGCTTGTTGATACTCATTTCCCGTATCCTGAATTTGCCGTACAACTTTCTGGTGAAGATAGTAAGCTTGAGAAAAACTTTTATTCCACTAAATATTGTTGGCATTCTGACGGTGATGACCCCAAACGCTGCGCCAACAACGGTAAGGTTAATGCTTCCGAGCTTTAACTTCGTTTTGACCTTGACAAAGCTATCTTCATTAATTATAATACTACCTACGGCGCGGGGTAGAGCAGCCTGGTAGCTCGTTTGGCTCATAACCAAAAGGTCGTTGGTTCAAATCCAACCCCCGCAACCAAGATATTTAATAGCTAAATGTCTGTAAAAATGGCGTCAGAATCGCCCCCCCGATTCCGACGCCGTTTTTAATTTATTTTTTGCGCCGTCACTTTTATAAGTTCTGACCAGCTTAAGGCTGGATGGGGAGTCTCAGCTAATTGCCTTAATGTCAGCTCATGTTTTATTGCCATTGCAACTTCCTGTATGATCAAATCTGCCTCTGGCGCCATAACCGTTGCCCCTAATATGCTATTTTGGCTGTTGACTAATATTTTTACAAAGCCATCATAAAAATCCTCAATCTTAGCTCGATTAGTTGCCGCCAACGGCACCACTACTTTTCTGTATTTACGGTCTCTTTTAATGCAATCATCTTCGGTCATACCAACGCTTGCAATCTTTGGCGCAGTGTTAATAACTTCAACAAAACCTGCGTAATTTACTGGCGTTTTTTTACGTTTTAGCATGTTCATCGCCGCCAAGGCACCTTCATAACTCGCTAGTTCTATCGAACTTTGGCGTCTCAATAAGTCGCCACGCTTTACTACATCACCTGCTGCCCAAATATGCTTAATATTAGTCTGCAGATTTTTATCAACTATTATGCCTTTTTGATTAAACTTGACTTTCGCATTTTCGAGCCCTAAATCAAAATTCGGTTTCACTCCGGTGGCTAAAATAACCGCATTAACCCGCACCGATTTTTCTTGACCACCCCTCAAGAAGATCACTTTCTTGCTGATTTTATCTTCCTCAAGCATTACTACCCGAGATTGCGTCAAGACTTTGATGCCTAATTTTCGATTAAAATAATAATTCAGCACTTGCCCGACTTCCTCGTCTTCCTTGGGCAACAATCTTGCTGCAATGTCAGCAATTAATACCTTTGAACCTAGCTCAGCATAATATTGCGCTATCTCACAGCCTGCTCGACCTGCTCCAGCCACAAATACAACTTGAGGAGGTTTTTCTAGATCCAAGGCATTATCTTGAGTTAAATACTGTACCTTATCTAACCCAGAAATCCCGTTTTCTGCTAATTCCGTGCCAGTTGCAATTAAAAACTTAGCTCCAGTCAAAGTTTTTTCTTGGCTCACCGCAATTTCATGATCGCCCACAAAATGCCCAAATCCTCTAATATAATCAACTCCGCTCAGATGCTGTTTCGTCGCTTCGCGCACTCGCCGTATCGTGGCTTCACGCCACCGCATTGCAGTTGGATAATTATATCTTAAATTCGCACTTGAAAGCCCTAGTTTCAAATTATCTTTCGCCTGAGCATAATTATGAGCAAAATTCATCCCCACAGTATATGGTACGCTGTAAGTATTCAATCCTGCTCCACCATATTTTTTGTTTTCAATTAACGCCACCTTAAGCCCTGCACTTGCCGCTACCCTTGCCGCTGCATTACCAGCCGCGCCACTACCTAGCACAATATAATCGTAATCAAATTTCCTACCCATTTTAAATTATTTTACCACGATTTTTATAAAGATAAGCTAAATCAGCGTTATATTTCTTTAGCTCGCGCGCCGTCACTCTCTCCAAATCTTCTTTTGTGATCGCTGAACGTTCTCGCGCCCAAGCTCCCACTCTTGCAGTTACTTTATCGATGATAGCTTCGACTGCTCCCATATGCAAATTTAATACCTGGGCTTCCTGTCGAATATCCGTTGCTATCTTTTTTTCTGAAAAGATCATCGTATACCCATCAACTTAAATACCAAAACAAAAATCGCTAGCGTCAAAAATCCAAACCCAGAAATAATTCTCAAGAAATTTTTATTTTTTACTCTCCACTTTTGGATGTCTACCACGGTTTGCCCCCTCCGCACGGCTAACCGCATGATTATTAATGGCATAATTACTAGTAAAATATAAAGCACAAACATTAACCAGCGGTATTCTAAAGAAGTTTCCGCCACGCTATTCGCTGCCACTAAAATCAGCGCAATCGTAAACGGCATTTCTGCAAAGCAGCTTAATACGCCGAGCAAAAAAGCCTCAGTATTATTTTTTGCTTCACTCGCTCGCCTATTGATAAATTTAGATATAGTTTTCGGCAGCCATAATTCTGTCGATTGACCTTTGCGATAATAAAAAAACCAAGCGATAATTGCCAAGGCTACTAAAACGCCGACTATCGCTGCTAAAATTTCCGGTGCCAGGGAGCCTCTAGCTGTTGAGCTAATCACAAAGCTTGCTGTTCCTAAACTCAAAAACAAAATAATGCCTACTCCCGCGGTGAAACTATCTACTAAATTCCGCGTTTTAGCTCGTACAAATTTCCCTAAACTTGCATGATAGAGCAGTAGTAAACAGCCCTGTCCTAACTGTAGTGTTGCATGCACTAATGCCGCCAAGATAACTGTTCCCAAAGGAATCACAATGCCCATAATAGCATTGTAACACACTTATGCTTGTTGAGAAATTTACCCCGTGCTAACCTTCGCGTCATGAAACAAACAACTATTTTACCAACTACTAATTTAGCCATCAAAATCCGTTGGGTGTTTGCATTTCTTCTCATGCTCCTAGTTTGTGTCGCTCCTATTACTGTCTTTGCTGACAGCAGCCAAGAAGACCCAGAATATCCACCTATTGTCATCAACGCTATTAACCCTGGCTACACAATTGATGGTAAAAGCAATGTCGGAGAGTTTATCGAACTTCGTAAACTATCTGATTCTTCAATCTCGCTCGCTGATCTTTATTTGCGCTATGCCGATAGTAGCGGGAAAAGAAGTAATTTATATCAGTTCCCTGAGGGTAGTCAGATGATTGGCGAGACTCTCCTCTTACGGCTAGCTAGTTCGCCAGATGCTAGTCAAGCCGATTCTACCTACAAAAAATCACTTGCGTTCGGAGCCGGGCCGCTCGAACTTGTTTATCTGGACACTGTCATCAGCTCTGTATGCTGGAACGGTAGTGAAACATGCCTCCGAAAGTTCAGTAGCGGCTCTCCGACCTCAATCGTTCTTGATCCGACCTCTGGGCAATTCACTCATCGAACTGATTATTTTCCTGTCTTTAACTCTGCCCATCTTGGTTTATTTGTACCTCCCGCTACCCATCCCCCCGATGAGACGCCGCTCTCTAAGTGTCAGGGCTTACAGTTTTCGGAAATCCTTACTTACTATGAATCGTCGAAATCAGAACAATTTATTGAGCTCTATAATCCAACTTCGCATACTATTGATCTTCAAGGTTGCGCCTTAAAATATCGCAACAAAACACATTATCTTTTTGGAAAAATTCAAGATCTTGATTATTATACTTATTATCCAAACAGCTTCACTTTAACGAAAAACCCCACTTCTTTTAATTCAATTGATCTAATTGATTCTACTGGCTCAGTAGTCGATAGTCTGATTATCCAACATGGACAAAAGAAAGCCGCTTCTTTAGCACAATTTGAACATGATCCAAACGGCAAGGAACAATGGTTACAAACTTACCGGCCTACACCGGAATCGCCCAATATTTATCAACAATATCGTACTTGTCCGCCTGGTCGCACTTTAAATTATGATACTGGTAATTGCGTCAAAGTAGCTGCCCTCAAAATCCAGAAATCTTGTCCAGCTGGTCAATCTCGCGACCCAATTTCTGGACGCTGCCGCAAAACTAAGTCTGCCGCCATCGTTAAACCCTGTAAACCTGGCTATGAAAGAAACTCGGCTTCCGGTCGTTGTTATAAAATTCGCCAAAATACTGGCGCCAAATATGCCCTCGAGCCAGAACCCAAAGTTGATCGCCATATTTTCGCTGCCTTTTTCGCTGTAGCGGCTCTCGTTTTACTCGCTGTTGGCTACATAGTTTTTCAATTTCGCCAAGAGATTTTTAAATTCGCTTGTCGCATTTTTCCTCGTTTAGCCAAAGTACATCGACCCAAAATCAATTTTCGCCCCAAGTTTTGGCCAAAAAAATAGAGCTTAATCCAAGCTCTATTTTTTACTTAGTGGCAAGACCTACTTGTCAACCACCTCCCCTTCTACCGCTTCACCGTCATCTTTCCCCGAGGCTTTTTCGCCTTCCTTTTTGTCGTCGGCTGTACTTTGATAAAGCTTTGTCCCGATCGGCATAATTGCATCATTTAAAGTTTTTGCAGCTTCTTCTAGCTTTTCTTTGTCAGCTTTTTCGTCCTTCAAGACTTCTTTTGCTTTTTCAACCGCCTCTTTTATAGTTTTCTTATCATCATCAGAAATCTTTTCTTTAAATTCATCTGGCATCTTTTCCGCTCGATAAATGGCGTTTTCTAGGAGATTTTTCGTATCAATCACCTCGCGACGTTTCTTGTCATCCTCAGCGTGTGCTTCCGCTTCACGTTGCGCCTTCTCAATATCTTCCTTACTCATATTGCCAGAGTTTTGGATCGTAATCGACTGTTCTTTACCAGTTCCTTTATCCTTGGCAGTTACGTTCAAAATACCATTAGCATCCAGACTAAACGTTACTTCAATCTGTGGAACACCGCGTGGCGCTGGCGCAATACCATCCAAGATAAAGCGCCCCAATGATTTATTGTCGTTCGCAAATTCGCGTTCACCCTGCAAAACATGGACTTCTACTTGAGGTTGATTATCAGAAGCAGTCGAGAATACTTGCGATTTTGAAGTTGGAATTGTCGTGTTGCGTTCAATCAGCTTTGTCGACACGCCACCCATTGTTTCAATGCCTAACGATAGCGGTGTCACATCAAGCAACAGCACGTCTTTTACATCACCCTGCAAAACACCTCCCTGAATTGCTGCTCCTATCGCTACTACTTCGTCTGGATTTACCCCCTGCATAGGGTCTTTCCCAAAGATTTGTTTCACTTTTTCAACCACAGCTGGCATGCGCGTCATACCACCCACCATCACTACCTCGTCGATATCAGAAGCTTTCAACTTAGCATCTTTCAAAGCTTTTTCAACTGGCTGCGCTAAACGATCTAACAATGGCTTAACTAACTCTTCCAGTTTTGCTCGAGATAAAGTAGTCTCGAAATGCTTTGGACCATCTGCATCGGCTGACAAGAAGGGAAGATTAATCTCAACTTCAGTTGCCGAAGACAACTCTTTTTTGGCTTTTTCTGCCTCGTCCTTCACACGCTGCATTGCAGCCGCATCATTTCTAATATCAATCCCAGATTCTGCTTTAAACTCGTCAATCAAATAATTCACAATGATATTATCAAAATCTTCACCACCAAGATGGGTATCTCCGTTAGTTGATTTTACTTCAAAAACTCCATCGCCCAACTCCAAAATTGAAACATCAAAAGTACCACCACCTAGGTCAAATACCACGATCTGCTGGTCTTTTTTATTTTCCAAACCATAAGCTAGCGCTGCCGCGGTCGGCTCATTGATAATACGCTTCACTTCTAGGCCAGCAATCTTGCCAGCGTCTTTAGTCGCTTGACGCTGCGAATCATCAAAGTAAGCAGGCACTGTAATAATTGCCTCGGTTACTTTTTCGCCCAAGAAGGCTTCCGCATCGGCTTTAATTTTCGACAAGATCATCGCTGAAATTTCTTCTGGCGTATAGACTTTCCCGTCCATTTCCACCGCTACAGAACCACCTTTTTTCGTAATTTTATATGGCATAATATCAAGGTCGTGTTTAACCTCTTTGTCTTCAAACTTGCGTCCGATCAGACGTTTGATACCATAAATAGTATTTTTTGGGTTAGTTACTCTTTGGCGTTGAGCAACTTTGCCGGCCAGACGGTCGCCCTTTTTTGTTACTGCCACCACTGATGGAGTGGTGCGGTCGCCCTCAGCATTAGTGATGACTTCTGGTTTACCGGCCACCATGTATGCGAACGCCGAGTTAGTGGTTCCGAGATCGATTCCGATAATTTTAGACATTTTTGCCTCCTTTTATTAATATTTTATTTAGCACTCTAGCTTTATGTTTGCTAATCATACCCCCAGTTTAGCAAATTAGCACTCAAATGTCAAGAGTGCTAATTAAGAAATTTCAAAATCGCCAAACTTTCTCGTACCGCAAAATCAATTTTAGATCCTCGATTTTGCTGTAGCCATTCATCCACCGCCTGCGTTACTCCCGGTAGCTCTGGATTATTGTAATCGTGCACTACTAAAATCCCGTTTTTTGCTACTTTCCCAGCCGTTAGCTTCAAACTCGTCTTAATTGATTGATAAAAATCACCGTCCAAAAATCCAAAACTAATCTTTTTCGGCAAATCACTCTCTGTTAAATCTTCAAAAAAACCCTTCTTCACAATAGCTTTCACCCCAGCTTTCCTAAAGCGCTCCACTACTTCTCGCTTTGATACTTTCAACTCTCCAGCTTGAAAAGCCTCTCCTGCCACTGAAGCATCTTGCGCGCTCCTCTCTGGTAAGCCTTCAAACGAATCATAAACCCATAAGTGCTTTGTTGTTCTCGCATTCTGTAAGCTTTTCGCCAATAAAATTGAGGTGTCACCTCTGTAACACCCAAATTCCACAAAATCTCCTTCTAAGAATAAAGCGGCGCGCGCCAAAGCAAGCAAATACTCGATTTCGCGCGCGCTCACCTGTTGCATTTTTAGCCGCGATTTTCGCCGTCCAAAATAATTTTGGCCCGTCGAATCATTTCTTCAAATTCGTCAGTTCGGATTACGTAAATTGGCTTCGAGCCTTCCGCTGCAATATCTGTATGGCGATTTGGCATCTCCCCCACATTTTTTTCTTCATCCAAACCAAAGCCAAGGTAGGCCAACTTATTCGTTACTGCCTGGCGCATTTCGTCCGAACGTTCACCAATTGTCGCCGTAAAGACGATTGCATCCACTCCGCCTAGTGAGGCCGCCATCTGGCCAATCGCCGTCTGAATACGATAAGTATACAAAGCTAGGGCAAAAGTGCTGCGCTTATCACCTTCGTCACGCAATCGTATCACCTCACGCATATCGTCAGACTCGCCCGAAACACCCAAAAAGCCACATTGTTTATTGAGGTATTTTTCTAAAGCCTCGTCAGAATCAAGTTTTTTATAGCGTTTAATAGCGAGTGCTGCCGCCGTATCAATGCTACCGACTCGTGTAGACATCATTAAGCCTTCCAGCGGGGTATACCCCATCGTTGTGTCTAATGACTTGCCATCGAGTACCGCAGTCAGGGAACTACCAGATCCAATATGGCAAACAATCAATTTTTCTGGCAAAATATCTTGAGATTTCATATATTGTACGATCGAACCTACCGATAAACCGTGGTATCCCCAACGCTTGATTTCATATCTATCGGCTAAATCAGTATCAAAAGCATAATATTTCGTTAAATCAGGGCGATCGTTATGAAAGCTGGAATCTGAAATTGTCACAATTGGAGTCCCTTTAAAGGATTTAACAAAATGCTCAATCTCGCCTGCTACTACCGGAATGTGTAGTGGTGCGGTTTTTTTACCAATTTCTAATTGCTTTAAAGCTTCTTCATCTACTAAATGGTCTTCAGAAAAATATTCACCAGGCGCTGCCGTTCTGGCTAAAATAGCGTCTAACTTGGTTTCAGCACTTAAATAGCCTTCCTTTTCCAAAATACTCTGTAAATTCGCTACCGTGCTAGTCAAACTCTTAAATTCAGTCTTAATTTTCTTTTTATCACCGTCAGCTTTCTTTATTGTGCAAATAATCTCCTGACCTTCAAATTCAAAATGCAGCGAACACAGCAACTCACCACCTTGATAAAGGGCATATTTACGGGAACTACTTCCTGGGTTTGTAATCAGAATCAGTCGATTGTCTTTCATTTTTTCTCCTTAGTTTAGCTAAATTATAACTTGAAATTTGACAGAAATAAAGCCTTCGCCACGATCCAGTCTTTTAGCACTCTTGCACAAGAAGTGCTAATTATATATAATATATAGTATGTCCAAACGTGATTATTACGAAATTCTGGGCGTTAGCAAAAGCGCCTCTGATGATGAAATTAAAAAAGCCTATCGCAAACTTGCTGTTAAATATCATCCTGACAAAAATCCTGATAACAAATCCGCTGAAGAAAAGTTCAAAGAAGCTTCCGAAGCCTACGAAGTGCTTTCTGATAAACAAAAACGCGCCCGCTATGACCAATTTGGCCATGCTGGTGTCGGCAATGATCCTGGCGGCAATCCTTTCAGCGGCAACCCATTCCAGGGCGGCAACTTTAATTTTAATGGCCAATCTTTCAATTTCGACTTTGGTGGCGGTGGTTTTGAAGATATTTTAGGTTCAATTTTTGGATTTGGTGGATCCCGTCGCCCCATGCGTGGCGCCGATTACCGCACTAATGTCACAGTTACGTTCGAGGAAGCCATTTTTGGTACCACCAAAACCATTTCTTTAGACGGGCAAACAATCAAGCTCAAAATTCCTCAGGGGATTGATGATGGCATGTCGATCCGCCTTGCCGGCAAGGGCGGCCCTGCCCCAGAAGGCGGCAGCAAAGGCGATCTTTATGTCCAAATTCGTGTCAAACCGCACAAGCATCTTACTCGTGAAGGCGCCATCATTCTTTCTGAGGAAAAAATTTCGATGGTCGACGCTGCCCTCGGTTGCGAGATTGATGTTGAAACCGTTGATGGTAAAATTACTATGAAAATCCCTGCTGGGACCCAATCTGGCACTCCTTTCAAATTATCCGGTCACGGCGTTCCTATGATGCGGTCTGACGATAGCCGCGGCCCCCACATAGTCACTATTGTTGTTGAAACTCCTAAAAATCTTTCTAAAAAACAAAAAGAATTGCTCGAAGAGTTTCGCGGTAGCAAAAAACGTGGTTTTTGGTGCTTATAAACTCAAACGATCTTCAAAATTATGAGGGTTTCTCTCCTTGCCAGTGTTATAATTGTTTTATGAAACTTCGTTTTCTCGTTATTGTTACTATTCTTGCCGCCATTATTTTGCCACCCCTTTCTGTTGTTGCGCTTTCTGATTCTCAGCGAGGCACCATTTCCCAAAATTGTGCTAGTATGCAACAAAGTCTTAAAGCTCTTCAAAAAGCCGACAGCCGCACCCGTGCTCACCTTGGTAGTACTTATGAAACAGTTTTGAATAAATTTATGACACCGCTCAACATTCGTCTAGCCAAGGATAATCAGCCTAATCCAGAGCTTGCCGCCGTGCAATCCGATTTTGCTTCTTTACGTACAAAATTTTCTCAACAATTTGTCAAATATAGCCAAAGTCTTGAAGAATTAATTAGTCTAGACTGTCGTACTCAGCCTGAAGCTTTTCATAAACGTCTCGGAACTACTCGTAAGCTACGTCATAAATTATCCATGACCGTAGCTGAGCTACATCGATTAGTCGAGAATCATCAAGCTACCGTCAAAAACCTACAGGAGTCCAGTAAATGATTAGTAGTCGTGGCGGTCGTAATCTTTTAATCTTAGGTCTTTCGGCCACTGCACTTTCTATTATTACTACTAGCATTAGTCTAGTCATCTATCATAATAGTGGCGATATTTATCTCGATCGTTCTCGCCCTGGTTTTTTGCCAGACAAAGAAGAAACTACTCAAAAAAATATTTCTTCTGAATATATTTTCCCGGAAAACTCTCCCGTTACTGCTGAAAATCTTCAAGCGTACCTCAAGGCACTTCAAAAACCTATTCGGACTCTTAATCAACTTGATTCTTCATTTTCCTCTGATCCACTCTCTGACCAATCGCTTGGTATTTCGGTCGAGGAATAATCAGCTCTTTTTTATCCAGTAAATTTCCCATATTTCAGTAACCTTAAACTAAGTCTGCAATTCATTTTTATTTCAGAGTGGCTATGATCTCATTCCCTCTTGATTTTTATGCTTTTTTATGTTAATATAATACATGATTATCATGAAAAAAGTTTTGTTGATTTCTAGAGCTAAAACCGATGAGGTAAAGCAAAAAGCCTCTGATTTTTCTAGCAAAATCCAAAAACTCTCAGATAACGAAGTCTTATTAGAAAATTGTGAAATTTCCGAACTATTTTTTGAATTAAGCGAAGACAGAATCTCCATCTATCATCCCCAAAAATCCTTCGATTTGCGTGATTTTGATCTTGTAATTATTCGTCATATTGGCGATTCTGCTATTGAGGCCCACATGATTTCCGTCTATTGCGAACATTTTGGAATCAACTATACTGACACCTATTTGAACAGGTTATTGATAGATAATAAGATTAGCACCATGTTTCACCTCTGGTGTCACGGTATTAAAACATGGCCAAAAACCTTTTATGGTAACACTACCGAACTCAAAAAGCGTTTTTCAGAATTAGGGAATAGAGCAATCTTCAAAGACAATGAAGGTTCCAAGGGCAGGCTTAATTTTTTAATCAATTCCGCAGTCGAAATTGACGAAATTCTTGAAGCTAATCCTGATAAAAAGTTCATTCTCCAAGAGTTCATTCCTAACTCTAGCGATTTGCGGATTCTCGTAATGAACGGTAAGCCAACCCTGGTCATCAAACGCTCCAGCAATAGCAATAGTCATCTTAATAATACTTCCCAAGGTGGTAGCGCTACTATTCTACCACTAGACACCATCGAAAAACCATTACTCGATCTAACTGTTAACGCTTCAATTTTCAGTAAACTACAGGTCGCCGGCGTTGACCTTGCCCAGCACTCTCGAACTGGTCGTTATTATCTCTTTGAGATCAATAACGCTCCACAGATTTCCTCTGGCTCTTTTAGGGATGAAAAAGCTATAGCCTATGCTAAAATGATCAAAGAACTTCTGGCGGATACCACTCGTCAAACCTCTCTCCCTCATATCGGCTCCACGGAGTATATTAAGATTTTCGGGCGCTCAGTTCCAGCCAAGATTGATACCGGCGCCGACTCTTCCGCTATCTGGGCCTCCGATATCAAAATTACCAAAGATAATATTCTCAAATTCAAACTTTTTGCTCCTGAATCACCTTTTTACACTGGTAAAGTCATCAAGCGCAAAGATTTCAAAGTTTCTCAAGTTAAGTCTTCTAATGGTCAAACTGAAATTAGATATTGTACCACCCTCTCAGTCAATATTAGTGGGAAACAGGTTCGTGTCTCGTTTAATCTCTCTAATCGTAGCAAAAATCAATTTCCTATCCTAATCGGACGTCGTACTATAAAAAATAAATTCCTCGTAGACGTCTCAGAGCGAGCCATTATCCCGAAAACCAGCGCCACCCTAACACTCAATCGCAAACTTGCTCGCAACCCACGCCAATTCTATCTAAAACACAAAAGAGGGAAAATTAAACTATGAAAATCGTAATTCTATCCAACGGCAATGCCAATTATTCCACCAAACGCCTAGTCGAAGAGGCCGAAAAGCGCGGACACACTGCCAAAGTTATCAAGTATAAAAATTGCTATCTTTCGCTCGACTCTAAGCGTCCAGAAGTGTTTTACAAAGGCAAAAAACTTTCCGATTTCGACGCCATCATCCCCCGTATTTCCAACCGCATGACTCGCTATGGCTGCGCCATTTTGCGTCAATTTGAAATGCAAGGCACTTGGACCGTTTCCAGTTCCATCGCTATCACTCGTGCCCGTGATAAGCTTCGCTCCGCTCAAATTCTTACTAAATCCGGTGTTGAAACTCCTAAAACTCTAGTTTCTCGTAATACCGCTGATCTTGACGACCTGCTTGAGCAAATAGGCCTTCCTGTAATCATTAAGCTCGCTTCTGGCACTCATGGTAACGGCGTGGTTTTAGCCGATACGAAAAAAGCTGCCAAATCTGCTTTGCAAGCTTTTTATCTCTACAACGAAGATGGCACAAATATTTTGCTCCAGGAATATATTAAAGAGTCAGCTGGTACCGACATCCGAGCTTTTGTAGTTGGCTCAAAAGTAGTTGCCAGTATGAAACGTCAATCCCTAGACGATGATTTTCGCAGCAACCTTCATAAAGGCGGTGAGGGAACTATTATCAAACTCACTGATGCTGAGAAAAAAATGGCTGTCAAAGCCGCTAAAGCTATGGGGCTTCATGTTGCTGGTGTTGATTTGATGCGTTCTAATAAAGGTCCTATTGTCTTAGAGGTTAATGCTTCGCCCGGTTTTGGCATCGAAAAAATTACCAAGCGCAATATCGCTGGCAAAATTATCGAATACGTTGAGCATAATGCTTTACGTCGCATCCATAAAGACAAAGTCGGCGCCTAAAGTGCTATAATTATTCTTATGATAATCATCATTGCCTTCATTGCTTTATTTTCTTTCTTTTTCTTCACTCGAAAGCACACTGGTTTAGCTCAACTCGCCGCTCTCGCTGGGTTATATGTTTTTGCTCTTTGCTCCTTCGAACTCTTAAAATTTCTTAAACCGTATTTTCCTGGTGTGCCAAAAGAACTACTGAGCAACTGCCTCTCTATATTGTTCTTTGCAGCCCCCGCTCTACTGCTTTATTTTTGTTCTCCGCGCAGCAAGCTTTTCAGTCCAATCCGTTTTCTCGCTCCAATCATTGCCGCTGCCCTTTTTACTACTATTTTAATTCCTATCCTCGCCTATTTCTTTCCGCTAGATCATCTGTCGTTGCAGATCAAGCAAGCCATTAGTCATTTTCAAGAGTTTATTTTAGCTATAGGATTCGTAACGGCTCTTGCCGATATCTTGCTGCAGTCTCGCCACCAATAATTTGCTTCTGCTTGTGAAAAAATGTAGTTTGTTTAAACTATAGCCGTGCCCAAATTCCATCTCTTTGCTCCGATTCACCCTTCTTGTGCTGTGCTCTGCTTTTTCCTTGGTATTATTTTTGGTGACCTACTTTTTCTCGTTACCAGTTTTTGCCCTAATCTTTCTTTCTTTTGGCTTTTCTTATCCGTTCTTCTTTTAGCTACTGCTCTGCTTTTTTCTTGCCCTGCCACTTTAATTTTGGCCCTTTCTGCTGGTTTCATCCTTATTAATTTTCGCACCACCGCCGAGCTTCAAGGTCAACGTCTACTCTCTCAGCTTCGTGGTCAAACTATTTTAATTTCCGGCGATATCGCTGCTGACCCCGACCTTAAAGATGCCCGCGTTGTGGTTAAACTAAAAAATCTTCATCTTAATGGCCAGCGTCCTCTTTCTGGTACACTTTTTGTTCAGCTGCCGCCCAATCGTAAGCTCCAACGCTCAGATCATTTAGTGTTACAGGGCAAACTCCAACCTAGTTTTGGTACATACGTTGGTTTATTAACTCGTCCTCGTCTGCTCTCTATCAGACGCCCAGAGCCTGGCGATTTATTTTTGACTTTCCGTAATAATTTTGCACGTCCCATTCGCCAATATATTCCGTCACCCGCTGTTGATCTCGGTCTTGGTTATCTGCTAGGTATTCGTAGCGGTCTCCCCCCCAGTCTCAATGATTTATTGCGCGTTGTTGGTCTAACCCATATTGTAGTCGCTTCCGGCACTCACCTCTCTATCTTGGTTGGTTTTGTCCGTCTTTCGCGCTTTGCTAGTCTCTTTTTCTCAATTTTTTTAATCCTCGGCTTTGTCGGCGTGATCGGTCCTACGCCGTCTATGTTACGTGCTTCTTCAGTTTCGATCCTATCTCTTATTGCTTGGTATGTCGGCCGCAAATTCCAACCACTTCGACTGATTATTATTGTCGCCGCTCTTACTTTATGCTTTGACCCGATGTTTCCACTTAGCCTTGGCTGGCTTTTGTCTATCGCCTCTTTTTCTGGTATCTTGCTACTCTCGCCTATTATTATTCGTTATTTTTATGGTCAACACGCTCCTGGACTACTTGGCTCTACTATTATCGCAACTCTTTCTGCCAGCCTACTTTGCAATCCGATCTTACTTTTTTATTTCGGTTCACTCTCACTTCTCTCAATTTTTGCTAATTTGCTTATTCTCCCCACTATTTCTCTGGCCATCGCGCTAGTTTTTCTGACTGGGATGTTCAGTTTTTTACCTTTTCTCGCTCAAATTATAGGTTTTTGCACCACTTTGCTTCTCAATTACCACATTGCGGTGGTAAATTTTCTCGGCCAGCAGTCTAATTTTCTCATCCAAATTTCACCTCACAATCCACTGGTCTTTCTCCTCTATCTTCCCGCTATTTTCATCTATTTGACCTCTGTATGGTATAATTCAAAGCATGGTAGATCAAATTCCCTTGCTTCCCAGCCCTCTTACTCTCCAGTCTGAATCCGATATGATCGATTTCGGCCGACAATTAGCACAAAAAATTCAACCGCCAACTTTAATAGAACTAGTTGGCGACGTTGGCGCTGGCAAAACTACTATCACGCGCGGCCTTGCACTCGGGCTTGGCATTACCGAACCAGTAACTTCTCCGAGTTTTACTATTTCTAAACAATACCCCTTCCCGGGTGGTACACTAGTGCACTATGATTTCTATCGTCTTCATTCGCCTGGGTTGATGCAAGATAACTTGCTAGAATCTATCGAAGACCCGACGACGATTACAGTTGTTGAATGGGCTGATTCTGTGGCGGAAATTTTACCAACTCGGCGTCATTGTTTGAAGATTTCTCTCAATGATGATAACTCGCGCACCATTACAGAAATTAGCTCCGCCCCATTTCAGCAGGATTTTTCGAAATGAAATTATATCTCGACACTTCTACGCCCGTTTGCCGCTTGAAGCTTGATGATTTTTCTTACGAATGGGCATCTGATCGTGATTTGGCCGAAGGGCTGCATCAGTTTATTGCTGACTGTCTTCTTAAACATCAAAAAACTTGGGCAGATCTCACTGAAATTACTTATTTTTCTGGCCCGGGTTCTTTTACCGGCTTACGCATCGGCGCCGCCGTTGTTAATACACTCGCCGACCAATTGCAAATCCCTCTTTTTGACCATCATGGTGTTAAACATCAAGTTATCTTACCCGACTATGGTCGCCCCGCTCGTGTTACTAAGCCCAGGAAATAATTCTTTCTCATAAATACTCTTTTTGTGTTAAAATTAAAGCACAAGGATTTTTATGGATCAAACTAATCAAAACCCTACGCCGCAGATCACCTCAAAACTCAACGTTCCAGTCGTTTCTCCAACCCATTTTGATCGGGTTGAGACTCCCCGTCCGCCGGCTGTTTCTCCTCCTCCCGAGCCAAAATCTCGCAAAAGCCCTCTCATCATTGCGCTTACTACTCTTGCCGCCGTTCTTTTACTGTCTAGTTTCGTCGGTAACGTTTTTCTCTACCTTACTCATCAAAAACTCCAAAGTAGTTATCAATCTGCTCGGACCCAATTGGAGTCTCAGTCTGCCGTAATCCAAAAAATCGAATCTCAACTCAAGACCAAGATCAAGACCCCCAATCAATTGCCAGTCTTGCAACCTTTACATGAATTTATTTACCTGCACGATTGGCGACTTCGCCTTAAGTTGCCCACTGACCTTGCCCACCTAAGCTATATCTTCAATCAAGGTCCAGATTCCTCAGTTTGTTTTAATGCCGTCCAGAAGGGCAGTGCGTATTTTCCCTCTTTTGCGGATGTTAAGCAAAATCCCGGAGGGATGGGCTGTTTAGTCAAAGTCCCCACTTCTAAAGGTTCAGTCGATACCACTACTAATCTATCTTATGGCGAAAAAATTCTTACCCGGGGTGAATATAATTATTTCTATGCTCCGCCCGTTAAAATTTTTTCCAAAGAAACTTCCGAGCAAAACCTTGAGGCCGCTTCTGTTAAAATTCTCAAAAATATGCTCACTTCTAATCTAACTTTTTATAAATAAACTATCCCAAAACTCCTTTTTCATGTATAATTTCCCTAGGGGGATAGTTATTAATTTTTAGATTTATTTGTTAATTAGTTGGTAACGGAAAAATACCAACACAAACAATTAGAAAAGAGGGAAATGTCACCAATAATCGCGATTATTACCGCTGCAATTATCGGTCTTGGTGCTGGGGCGGGCAGTATTGTTTTTTATAACAAAAAGAACGAAAAAGGCGGCAAAAATAAAGCTGAAGATCTTGTACGCAAGGCCAAACACGAAGCTTCTGACATCGTTTTAGAAGCCAAAAAAGCCGCCGCCGATCTTGCCGATAAAACCAAACAAGAAGAAACTGAACGTCGCAAAGAATGGAAACGTACTGAAAATCGTCTGGCTGAGCGCGAGACTACTCTAGATGGTAAAATCGACCAACTCGAGAAAAAGACCGAACGTCTTGCTAAAAAAGAAAAGGAAATCGAAGAACTCAAAAATGAAATTCGTGATATTCGCGTTAAACAGCACGACAAGCTCGAAAAAATTGCCGGTCTCACTAAAGCCGATGCTCGCGATAAGTTGATGAAAATGACCGAACACGATATTCGTCACGACCTCACTAATCTCATTGTTAAAGAACAAAAAGAAATCCAGCATGGGGTTGAAGAAACCGCTCAAGCTATTTTACTAACCGCCATGGAACGGATGTCTTCTGAGGTAACCGCCGATCGTACCATTACGGCACTTAAGTTGCCAGATGATGAAATGAAAGGTCGTATTATCGGTAAAGAAGGCCGGAACATTCAGGCTCTACAACGCGCTACTGGCGTTGATATCATGGTCGATGACACTCCCGGTATGGTTGTTTTAAGCTCGTTTGATCCAATTCGTCGCCAAGTTGCTCGCTACGCTTTAGAGCGTCTTATGAAAGATGGCCGCATCAATCCTTCTTCGATCGAAGATGCTGTCGCTAAAGCCGAAAAGGAAATTGATAAAGAAGTTATGCGCGCTGGCGAAGATGCCGCTCGCGAGGTTGGCGTTGTTGGTATTCCTCGCGAAATGCTTCACTTACTTGGCGAACTCAAATTTCGTACCTCCTATGGTCAAAATGTTCTACTGCATTCTATTGAAATGGCACATGTTGCCGGCATGATTGCCGAAGAAATCGGCGCCGATAAACGTATTGCTAAAACCGCCACGCTTTTCCATGACGTCGGCAAGGCCGTTACTCACAAAATCGAAGGCAAGCACGCTGAAATCGGTTCTGAGCTCGCCAAAAAATATGGCATGCCCGACGCTGTAGTGCACGCTATCGCCGCTCATCATAATGATATCGAGCCAACTACTCCTGAGGCTATTATCGTCAAAATTGTCGATGCTATTTCTGCAGCGCGTCCAGGCGCTCGCAATATTTCAGCCGAGAACTTTGCTGAGCGGATGCGCGACCTCGAAAATATCGCCACCTCTTTCCAAGGCATTGACAAAGCTTATGCTATTTCTGCAGGTCGTGAAATCCGTGTGATTGTTGAACCGCAACAAATCGATGATCTGACTGCTTTGAAACTTGCTCGTGACATCGCTACTAAAATTGAAGCCACCATGTCCTATCCTGGCATTATCAAAGTTAATGTTATCCGCGAAACTCGCGCTATTGAGTACGCAAAATAGCGGCTCAAACTAAATTTCCAAATTATTCGCAATACTAAGTTAAAAAATAGACTCTTTCAGAGTCTCTGTGTGGTCGGGGCGACAGGACTTGAACCTGCGACCTCTGCGTCCCAAACGCAGCGCGCTACCAACTGTGCCACGCCCCGATACTTAGATTATATCACAAAAATCCAGTTTTACTAGCACAGATTAAGGTTTTCTCTCTGATTTCACAAGTTCTAACGCTAAATAGTCAGCTGTGGCAATCTGATTTTTCACTTCGTATCCCGGAACGGGTGATTTTAGCTGCTCGCCCGCTTTTAATACTCGATCGGTTAAATACCAAACTTTTTTTTGCCCAACGGTCGCTTCTTGCCAACTCTTCCTTATTTGATAATATCGTTCCTCTGCCAGCCTTTCTTTCAGCGTCAAATTTTTCTTCACTAATATTCGCCGTTGTGCCATTTTATAAATTTCTGTTGCGTAGTACACGTCTGGTTGATCTGTCAAAATTAGTTCTCCTTCTTTTATCACGGCTTGCAACGAACTCATAATTTGTTGTGTATCTACTCGTCGGCTAGTCAGTTCGGCTCCTACCCCGCTCGCTACAAGTAGCACTCCAGCGATCGCCAAACCGATTTTCCCCCATCGCTTACTTAGCTTCCTTTCTAAGATTATTCCGCTTACGAATAAAACCATTATCCCAGCTAAAATTTGTAGCATCGCTGGTCGCACTTCTTGCGTAAAATGAAAAACCAAAGGCGACAAGCTTAAAATCCCCACAATTATCGCAGCTGATCTTTCCTTCAACCAAATTATTAATAGGTGGAAAATTAGCACTAGTCCTATCATACCCGCTAAAACTGACCCAAACCTCAGCGCTACCAACGAATTCCCCACTAAATTTGACCAAATTTTTAATACTGTAGCATAAATCGGGTCAAACCCACTTGTTGCGGCAAAATTCCAGATTTCCCCCAAGCTGTTTTTAAGTAAAAATATCGCCCGCGCCTCGTCTTGGTCTATTTTTATAGGCATGGTGAAGGCAGCTACAAGCAAAAACACTCCACCCGCTATAGTGGGCGCCAAAATCCGGACTAGTCTTTTTTGCATAATTTTATACTACAAGTTTTTTATTCAAAATTAAACCCAACTGCTTTGATTCTAGAGTAGAAAAAACCCTGTTTTTCTGTTAAAATAAAGCTGTTCGGGGTTTGGCGCAGTGGTAGCGCGCACGCCTGGGGGGCGTGAGGTCGCTGGTTCGATCCCAGTAACCCCGACCACACCGGGGTGTGGCGCAGTTGGTAGCGCGCAGCGTTCGGGACGCTGAGGTCGTCAGTTCAAGTCTGATCACCCCGACCAAGCAAGGAGTAAAGGTAAAGAAAACTAATTTTCTTTTCTTGCCCAACGCAGCTTGGAAAGGTTTTGCGCCAGCAAAACATTACCAAAAGCAAGGAGGAAAAGCAAAGTTTACTTTCTTTTTCTGCTCGACCCGACTAGAATAATCCAAGGAGTTTACACGTGCCAACACCGAAAAAACTATCATCTATCAAAAAACCCAACAATAATAATATTCGCCGCATCTGGTTTACGATTTTTGTCGTCTCGCTTGTTCTTTTTATTCTCCAAGCTATCAGCGGCGCCACTAAACTGCAAGATGTTCCACTTTCTGAGGTAATTACGCGTGCTAACACTCCCAACAGTGACATTAAAAAAATCACTGTCAGCGGTAGCAAAATTGAGCTCACCCTCAAAGGCCAAGAGCGTCCCACTCAAATTTCGCGTAAAGACGGCTCCGGTACTCTATACGAGCAAGGTCTGGTTGATAAATGTGCTAAGCTTGAGGGCGACCAACTCACTAAATGCCGTTCCGCTTACCCAACGATTGAATATATCGACCCAGTCAGCGTCTGGAATATTATTGCTGATAACGCCGTCATTCTTTTTCCAACCCTGATTTTAATCGGTTTTCTTATTTACATGATGCGGCGGGCTGAATCAATGAGTAATCAATCTATGGGTTTTGGCAAAGCTAAAGCTAAGCTTTATGGAGCCGATAAGAAGAAAGTTGTTTTCAATGACGTTGCTGGTAATGAAGCCGCTAAACAAGATCTCGCTGAAATTGTTGATTTTTTGAAAAATCCTAAAAAATACGAAAAACTTGGCGCTAAAATTCCGCGTGGTGTTCTACTGGCGGGTGATCCAGGTACTGGCAAGACTTTAATGGCTCGTGCCGTGGCCGGCGAAGCTAACGTTCCTTTCTTTAGTATTTCTGGCTCCGAATTTGCCGAAATGTTTGTTGGTGTTGGCGCTTCCCGTGTACGTGACTTATTCCAAAAAGCCAAAAAGAATTCCCCTTCCATTATCTTTATTGATGAAATCGATGCCGTCGCTCATAAACGTGATGCTCGTGGTGGTGCCGGCCGCGAAGATGAACAGACTCTCAATCAAATCTTAGTCGAAATGGATGGCTTCGATAATGAATCGGGTGTCATCGTTATCGCCGCCACTAACCGCGTTGATATGTTAGATAAAGCTTTGTTGCGCCCTGGACGTTTTGACCGACATATTAACGTCACTCTACCAGAGCGCAAAGATCGCCTAGCTATTCTGCAAGTCCATTTTAAAAATAAACCATTTGAAAAAAGCATTGATTTAGATGCCCTCGCTGCAAAAACTGCTGGTTCGTCTGGAGCTGACTTGGCCAATATCGCTAACGAAGCTGCCATCACCGCTGCTCGAGAAAATCATAAAGTTATCACGAACGAAGATTTGACTGAAGCTTTTGAACGCGTGGCAATTGGTCCCAAGCGTAAATCTAAAGTGATGAACGAACATGAACGTAAATTAACTGCCTATCATGAGGCTGGTCACGCTATCGTCGGGCATGTTTTGCCAGATTCCGATCCGGTTCATAAGGTTACTATTATTCCACGTGGGCATACTGGTGGCGTTACCTGGTTCCTGCCACCTGAAGACCGCAGCTATAAAAACATTTATGAGCTAAAGGATGTTCTAGCTCGTGCTATGGGTGGCCGTATCGCCGAAAAACTAATTTTCGGTACTGATGCTATTACTACGGGCGCAGCTTCAGATCTTAAACATGTCGCCACTCTAGCCAAAGAAATGATTACTGAAGAAGGTATGGGCAGCAAAACTCGTGATCTCGTTTTTCCAAGCGAATCGACCGGTTATTACACTATCACTACTGGGAAACCTTATTCTGAACATACAGCTGAATTAATTGACCAAGAAATCGCTGCTTTAACAGTCGAGGCCGCTAAGCGCGCTGAAGCCGTTCTCAAAGCTAATCAAAAAGCTCTTGACCTGCTTGCCACTGCTTTACTTGAACGAGAAACCATTGACGAGCAGGAGATCGCTCCGCTTCTCAAAAATACTACGCTGCCCGCCGCCGCTAAGCTCCACTAAACAATTTTTGCGATTTTTCCAACCTTACCGTCGAAACATAACCGGAAATCTTATGCTATAATAATCCCAATGAAACTCTTTAAATTCCGCTCCGTTGTCGCCCTAGCTAATTCTAAACTTTCGGTGCGTTTTGCCGCAATTCTATTAGCTAGCTCAACTTTTATCTCAGCTCTGCTCGGGATTCTCCGCGACCGCCTGCTCAATTCTTACTATCTCGATACTTACCCTACCGGCATCGACGCCTACACTGCCGCCTTCACTATCCCAGATTTTATGTTTTTTATTCTTACTTCTGGTGCCCTCGCCGTTTCCTTTATCCCAGTCTTTAACCAGCGCCTAATTACTGGTAATAAAAAATCCGCTTGGGAACTCTCTTCAAGTACCATTAATCTCATGGCGCTCGCCACTCTTGGCGCTTCTGTTTTTATTATGATTTTTGCCGATCCACTGGTCCGCTTTATTGTCGGTCCTGGTTTAGATGAACCTGGCACCATTCTCGCCATCAACATGATGCGTGTTATCGCGATCAATCCATTTCTCTTTTCAATTGCCACCGTACTTTCTAGTATCCAGCAAGCGGTTGGGCGCTTTGTTTTTTATGCTCTTGCCCCGGCACTATATAATATCGGTATTTTGGTCGGTATTACCTGGTTTACTAATGGTATCAATCTTTTTGGCATTCAAATTTTCGAAGGCGGCATTATGGGTGTCGCGCTAGGCGTTGTTTTTGGTGCTATTCTTCAAGTTATGGCTAGTCTCATCGGCGTTTTTGGTCTCGGTTTCGACTACCAATTCCGCATTTTTTGGAAAAACCACGGTTTTCGCTCCGTTCTCAAATTATTACCTGCTCGCTCTCTCGACCAGGGAATTGACTACGTCAATACCATCGTCAGCACTAATCTTTCTTCTCGCATGGGAGCTGGTGCGCTGCGCTCTTTCCAGCAAGCTACCACGCTCCACCAGATGCCAGTTAATCTTATCGGTGTCGCCATTTCTACGGCTTTCTTTCCGAAATTAACCGAAGATATTGGCGAGGGAAAGGATGAAAGTTTTCGCTACACTCTCCGTACTGCCATCCGGATGATTATCTGGATTTCTCTGCCGATTTCCGTCATTACTTTTTTCTCGCGCGGTTACGTCACTAGTTTTATCAAAAACGGCGGCAATAAACTCATCGCTAACGTTCTCGGTGCTTTGGTGGTTGCAATTTTTGCCCGTTCAGTTTTTCATATCGTTAGTCGCGGCTTCTATGCTCGTCAGGACACTAAAACTCCTTTTCTCGTTAGTGTTTTTGCTATCGGGCTTACTATTGTTTTGTCCTGTATTTTTGCTTTGATTTTCCATTGGGGTACTGACGGTCTTGCCTGGGCTCAATCTATTGGTGCGGTTCTCGAAATTATCATTTTACTTATCATCCTACAAGCCCGCTCCACAGGACGCCTGCTTAACCGCCAATTTTGGCGCGCCATCGTCCGTATGTGCTTTGCCTCCTTTATCACTGGCTGTATCGCCTACTCTATGACCAAATTTTTCCCGCTTCTTGCCACTGACGACTCCTTCTTCGTTACTTTTCCGAAATTCTGCCTCATTTCCTTCGTCTCCTTCCTCACTTACATTATCGCCTGCTACTTCCTCAATCTCAAAGAAGCCTCCCCCTTCATTCACTACGTCAGACGTTTTACTTCCCGCGGTTCCAAATAAAACACACGACTGTGAAGTCGTGTGAGCGCTCTATCTTCTGGTAGCGCCAGCTGGAATCGAACCAGCATTGTAGACTTAGAGGGTCTATGTCCTATCCGTTGAACGATGGCGCCACACTTATATTATAACATAAATTTCTACGTAAGATATTTATGCTTGAACCGTTCAACCTTTTAAGTGTTATACTAAATTTACTATGGCTAAATCTAAAACTAAATTCGTCTGTCAGCAGTGTGGCGCCAGTTACTCCAAGTGGTCTGGTAAATGTGATAATTGTGGTAACTGGAACACCTTAGTTGAGCAAGCTGTGGAGTCCGCATCGACCGCCAAGTCTGCACTTGCTCGCGGTCAGATTTCTGGCCAAAAACTGGATTATGTCAGCATCAAAACTATTATTCCTTCCGACGCTAAAGCCCGGCTGACTACCAGTTTCCAGGAGCTAGATATTGTCCTCGGTGGCGGTTTTCTGCTTGGTTCAGTTTCTTTACTAGCTGGCCAGCCCGGCATTGGTAAATCGACTATTTTAATGCAAATTTGTGCTGAAATCGCTAAAACTCGCAGAGTACTCTACGTTTCCGGTGAGGAATCTGCTAGCCAGGTTAAGCTTCGCGCAGAGCGACTCGGCGCCAATGCTATTCAGCTCCATTTTGTTAGCTCTACCTCTGGTAATGACATTGCTAAAACTATCGAATCCGACGAATTCGATCTCGTGATCATCGACTCTATCCAGACGCTTGCGCTAGCGGAGATTTCTTCCGCTCCCGGCACCGTTTCTCAGGTTACAAATTGCGGCAATCTAATTATTCGTGCTGCCAAGGCTACCGACACTGCCGTCATCATTGTCGGCCATGTTACTAAAGAGGGTACGTTGGCTGGTCCGAAGGTCCTCGAACATCTCGTTGACGTAGTCCTCAATTTTGAAGGCGATCGTTACGGAGGTTTCAAAACCATTCGCGCCGTCAAAAATCGTTTTGGCTCTACCAATGAAGTAGCAATTTTTGAAATGGTCGAATCGGGCTTACAGGAGGTTCAAAATCCTTCCGCTGCCCTATTGTCCGAACGTCAAAACACCGACGGCTCCATTATTTTGGCCACTTTAGAAGGGAACCGTCCAATTTTAGTGGAAATTCAGGCACTCGTCTCTACTTCCAGTTTCGGCTACCCCAAGCGCACCGCTTCTGGTTTCGATCTTAATCGTCTTAATCTTCTGATCGCTGTCTTACAGCGCCGCACTAAACTTAAGCTTGACGATAAAGATATTTTTGTTAACGTCGTGGGCGGTCTCAAATTACAAGATTCTGCTGCCGATCTCGCCGTTTGTCTGGCGATCGCCAGTGCCGTGGCTGGCCGCAAGCTCGGTGAAGAATATGTCGTATTCGGCGAAGTTGGTCTTGGCGGCGAAATTCGCTCCGCTTTTCGTCCTGATCAGCGCATTACTGAAGCCAAAAAGCTTGGCTTCAAACATGCCATCGCTCCCGCCACTACTAAAGATTCTTCTAAATTCGTCATCCCCGTCCGTGATCTCCGCCAAACTCTGATTAAATATGTGAACAAGTAAAATATTTATTATATACTGTCTCTATGCTTTTAATTTTGGCTATCGCTAGCTCTTTCTCCTTAATTAAATCCATAGATAAAGTAATTAATCTAGACACAAACATCCTAAATACTGATAAAATTGCTTACATCAAAGACACTATTACTATTCCAGAAGCTACATCTAAAGACTTCACGCTTAGCGTTTATTACGGCGACACCAATCCAGACGGTAAACTATCCCTCAAAGATGATTCTACCAACTATGCTTCGATCCTCAGAATAATCACTATCGAGGTCACGGCTTCTCTATTCGTTGTGTAGCCCGCTAATCACTAAGTCTGCTATCATATAGTATATGAACACTCGCATTCTTGGCATCGATCCCGGCACTGGTATTTGTGGTTTTGGTGTAATTGAAATTCAAAGCCCGCAAAACTCCCTGCACGGTCAAACCAAAATGCTTGACAGCGGCGTCATCACCACCCCACCCCACACCCCACTCCCTGATCGTTTGCTAGATATTTACGAATCCCTTAATCAAATTATTAAACAAAATCGTCCTCAAATTGCTAGTGTTGAAAAACTCTTTTTCACCAAAAACATCACCACTGGTATTTCGGTGGCCGAAGCTCGCGGCGTCATCCTTTTAGTTTGCAAACAGCATCATCTGCCAATTTTTGAATACACTCCCAACGAAATCAAAAAGACTCTCACCGGCTACGGCTCTGCTGATAAAAAACAGATGCAGGAAATGGTCCGTCTTCATCTTAGTCTTCCTCAAGTTCCCAAACCCGATGACGCCGCCGACGCTCTCGCCGCTGCCATTACTCACTCCCTAGTTTCCAAGCTGCAACACTTTGCTTAAACTTAATCATTATGCTAATATAATCTATATGATGCAAGGGGTCAGAGAGTGAAAATTAGACCAAAAAAGCCGTTTCTAGCCGTGGCCTCTTCTTTGAGTGTCGGGTTGATAGCCTTTTTTCTGGTGATTATTTTTACTCCTCGCGTGCAAGATTCCGACGCCAGAAGCGGCACCCCACCAGTTTGGGTCGGCGACCCTTTTCTATCCTTGACTTTGCCCGATGACGACACTCTCAGTCCTGGTCGCCAATTAAAACTTGGCGCGGTTAATCCCAGCGACACTGCTCCTACCGTCAAACCGTTCTCAATGAGAGTTTTGACTAATAATCCGTCTGGGTATCATCTCGGCGCTAGGATGTTCGACGCTAACCGTTGTATCCGTCACCGTACTAAACTAGCTAGTGACTGCGGCCAAATCGGTAGTGCTTTTAAAATTGATCCTCTTCCGGTAGATTCTCTATTAAACGCATTCCCCAACAATACCTGGGGCATGAGCCAACCGGACACTCCCAACTTTTTCCATCCAGTCCCAGCCAGTACGGGCACCGCGCTGACTTTGAAAGACTCTTCTGATAGTTCCTCTAATAATGGAGATATCATCCAGTCTCGCATTGCTGTAAAAGTTGATCCTTCTAAAGCCGCTGGTAAATATTATGCCAACATTGATTTTTCTTTAATCGGTCATCCCACTCCATTAGTTAACATTACTAGCGTTGTGCCTGACAGCGTTAAACCCGGCGAAACCCTCACTTTAATTGGCACTAATCTCAACTATCTTTTTTCGCTTAAAATCGCTGGTGTTACCTGCGAATCAGTTTTGATTGAGTCCCCCACTCGTGCCAACTGTATCGTTGGCGATTACACTCCGGTTGGCCCTAACCAGCCTATTACTAATATCTTATCTATCCATAATCAACCCAGTACCACCACTACAACCGTTAATGTTCTCGTCCCGAGCCCAATTATCAATTCTGTTACACCTGATAATGGACATTTCCGCGGCGGCGAAACCATCACCATTACTGGAAAATATTTTACTGGTGCTACTGATATTAAAGTAGGCGAAAGGAGCTGTTCTTCCTTTAATGTCTTGAATGACACTACCGCTACTTGTGTCACTCAGGGCATTACTGATACTTTCTTAGACTACACAGTTCCTACTTTTGATCCAGAAGCCAGCGCCTCCAATCCAGTTGCTAATTTTGCCCACTCTGGGCTTATGGCTAATCCCACACGTTCTGCCAGCGTTAATATCACTACCCCTAAGGGCACTAATGCCAACAACTCTCTCTTTACCTATCGTTATCAAGCCCGTTCTTATTCAGGAGCTCAAGCGGGTTCCTACCTAGAGATCTTAGGTGAAGGCCTTAAACTCGGCTCCAAACTTAGAATAGGCTCTTTGCTCTGCGAACAGACTGTCGTTACTAGTAGTACTACCGCTGTTTGTACTCAAATTCCGTCCCAGCTCTCCACTGGCTCCGTTTCCGTCACCATTCAAAACCCTCCTGCGCCGACTCATCAATTCCAGCCCCAATCTGCCTCTACGGCTCTCCCTACTTTTTCTTGCTCTAGCCTCTCTGTCCCATCCTACACTACTACCAACTGGAATCCTTATACCAGAGTAGTGCGGGATACCCGTGACGGTAAATCCTATCGCGTCCGCAAAATGCCTGATGGCCGCTGTTGGATGATCGATAATCTCGCCCTCTCCACCAAAACTACTATCTCTGCCAACGACACGGACATCGCTTCAGACGCTGGCCCCGACTTTATCACTAAATGGAATTCCTTGAATAATAACGGACAACCAGTTCAAAATGCCCCCACCCACAATAATGGCGTTTGTACCGCTCATAGCTCCGTCCCGCTTGCTGATGGCTCTGGCTATCTTTCTTGTAACGGTAGCAGTACTTATACCGATGCTAATGATGGCTATATTGCCTATTCCGATCCCTCTCTCCCCAGCAACTCTTTTTACGAAAACTGTACTAAAATGAACGGAATTAGTCCTAACTCTCTCACTGGCTGTGGCTATCTCTACAATTGGTATACCGCTACTGCTGGCTCAGGTAATTACCAAAAAGTTAATATCAATGTTAATTCTTCTATCTGTCCCAAAGGTTGGCATCTACCAAAAGGCGAAACTATTCCCAGCCAGAACGAATTCGCTATCTTAAACAATGCTATGGCTACCGGCTCTACTACCCCTAGTACTACCAACTCTCCTCTCACTCGCCCTAATTGGCGTGATAAAGGTCCTTTTGAAGGTTCGCTTGCTGGATGGTATTCTTCGAATCTTACTGCAACCGGGCGCAGCGGGTCCTATTGGTCTAGCTCTGGCTCTTCCAACGACAAAGCTCAAAGCGTACAATTTTACTTTGGGGAAGTAAAATTTGAAAAAAATAGTTTTCGCCGTGTTGGTATAGGTATAAGATGTGTGCTTTAATTACCCCCAGCGCTGAAGTTGCTGTGCTAAATCAGACTAAAAATGCTACAATTTCCTTATGATTGCTCATCTCTCTGGTACCATTGCCGAAAAATTTGCTACCTCCGTCATTCTTGACGTCCACGGCGTCGGTTATGAAGTCACCCTCACTCAGCTCGACTATGGTCGTCTCGCTGTCGGTGATTCTCACAAGTTTTATACACATCACGCCGTTCGCGAAGTTTCCGAAGAACTTTTTGGTTTCTCGTCCCTAGCTGCTAAAAGACTTTTTGAACTCCTCATCTCTGTCAATGGTGTTGGCCCCAGAGCCGCTATGGCAATTATGTCTCTTGCTTCTCCCGAGGAAATACGGAGTGCCATCGCCAGCGCTGACACTACTTTTATCGCTAAAGCTAACGGTGTTGGCAAAAAATCCGCCGAGCGTGTTGTGGTCGATCTTCAAGACAAAGTTGGCGCACCTTCTCATTACAATGTCTCCCAGCCCTCTACTAATACTGCCCCTGACGATGCGTTAGATGCCCTGATGGCTCTAGGCTACAACCTCAAAGAAGCTACTACCGCACTTGCTAAAATCGATCCCACTCTCCCTACCGAAGCTCGCATTCGTGCCGCCATCAAGGGGTTTTAATTTTTAATAATTTGTTGCCCGAATTTCGAAATAACTCTGTGGATGGCTACAAACCGGACATATCTCTGGCGCCGCCTCACCGACATGTACATATCCGCAGTTCCGGCACTTCCAGACCGTCACCTTATCACTCTTGAAGACAATATCATCCGTGATATTTTGCTTCAATTTCAGATAGCGCTCTTCGTGTATTTTCTCAACTTCGCCCACTCTTTCAAAACTTTCGGCGATTTCCAAAAATCCTTCCTCCCGCGCCGTCGCCGCAAATTCTTTATACATATCAGTCCATTCGTAATTTTCTCCTGCCGCCGCATCTTGTAAATTTGTCACCGTATCCGGCACCCCGCCGTCGTGCAACAATTTGAACCACATCTTGGCGTGCTCGCGCTCATTTCCGCTAGTCTCGTTGAAAATCTCCGCCATCTGTTCATAACCATCCTTTTTTGCTCGCGAAGCATAGTATCCGTATTTTACGCAAGCCTGCGCTTCACCTGCAAACGCTTTGTGTAAATTTTCCCAGGTTTTGCTGTCTTTTAATTGCTTTGCCATCTTCTTATTCCTCCTGCTGCCATAGTGCAGCTCTTTTCTAAAAATGTTACAATCAGTATAGCATGGGAATTGAAAGAATTGTAGATACCGCCGCCCACCTTGACGACAGGGAAGAGCAGGTCGAAGAGACCTCGCTTCGACCCACTAATTTTTCTGAGTATATTGGTCAGGATCGTCTCAAGAATAACCTCCAACTCGCCATTACCGCCGTCAAAAAACGTGCTGATGGCACCACTCTTGATCACGTTCTACTTTATGGTCCGCCTGGTCTTGGTAAAACTACCATGGCCAACGTTATCGCTCACGAGCTCGGCGCCCATCTTAAGATTACTTCCGGTCCTGCCATCGAGCGCGCCGGCGATTTAGCCAGCATTTTGACTAATCTCCAGGATGGCGACGTCCTCTTTATTGATGAAATTCACCGTCTTCGTCGCGCCGTCGAGGAGATTCTCTACTCCGCTATGGAAGATTACAAACTTGACATCGTCATCGGTAAAGGTCCCGCTGCTCGTTCCGTTCGTCTTGATTTACCGCATTTTACTGTCATTGGTGCCACTACCCGCACTGGCTCGCTCGCCGGCCCCCTCCGCGACCGTTTTGGTATTATTCACCGGCTCGAATATTACAAACCTTCTGAGATTGAGCAAATCATTACTCGCACTGCTAATCTTCTCGGTACCAAAATTCAGCCCGCCGCCACTTCACTTCTCGCCTCCCGCTCTCGCCTCACGCCTCGTATCGCCAATCGTCTCACTAAACGCGTTCGTGATTACGCCGACGTTAATGGTGACGGTATCATTGATCAAGCTATTGCCGAACACGCTCTCCGGCTCCTCGAAATTGATGAGCTCGGTCTCGACCCCGCCGATCGCAATATGTTGAGCCTGATGCTTGAAAACTATGCTGATCGCCCAGTCGGCCTCTCAACTATAGCTGCCCTTACTGGTGATGAGGCTTCTACGATCGAAGATTACTACGAGCCTTACCTTCTGCAACTCGGTCTCATTGAGCGTACTCCGCGCGGCCGTCGCGTCACCCCCAAAACCAAATCACATCTTCACAAAATTAAATAAAATGTTATAATTGCAAATATGAAACCAGAACTTGCCGCTCTTCGTAACGCTCGTAGCAAGAAAGATTTTCCCAACCTCAAACTTGAGGATGGCGAGTATGTCGAGCTCGCAATTCGTCGCTCCAAAGTCGGAGTTCTCTTTATCTGGGGCGCCACAGCTCTCGGCTCTGTTCTCTTGCTCGCCCTCGCTATTCTCACCGCCTCTGGCGCCATTAGTATCATTAACCCTGTTTTCGGCGTTACTGCTAACGCTCGTTCCTTCCTCATGCTCTCGATTATTATTTTGTTTGGCATTCTCTTTATTTTCGGAATCGTCAGTACTCGTGTTTACAATGATAATCTTCTTTACGTTACTAACAAACGCCTAATTCACAATGCACGCGCCTCACTTTTCGCGCAGTCTACTAATGTTATTGAGCTCGTTTCTATCGAAGATGTCAGCTTTTCTCAGAGCGGTCTCACTGATTATCTTTTTGGTATTGGCACTTTCCGTATGTCTACGGTCGGTGATGAAACTACTTATACCTTTAAATATGCCGACTCACCTAAAAACGAAATTGAGATAGTCACCCACCTCATTCACGTTGCTAAAGAAGCTTCCAAAGAGAATAATCGTTAGTATTCTGCTCGACCATCCAGTCAGCACTTCTATTTTCATCTATCAGCAATCTTCTCGATCTAGCGATTCTTCTTGATGTATTCTTGTTCTTTTTCCAGAGTTGCTCTTAGGGTATATTCTTTACACTGCCCATTTTCACAGTTGGCTGGTGTGTAACTATAATTACTGCCTTCTTCACCCAAATTCACTCCCCAAGGGTCAGTAAAGAGTTGCGGATCCATCATTTTGAGATTTTCCTCTGAAATTTTTTCTGGATAAAATCCCTTTTCCGCCCGGAACCCCTCTTCCAAAGCATAGTACATCGCATTGATCGCTTCTTTACGTTGCTCATCTCGGTTCATCGCATCGACGCTTGCTTTCTGCACAAATCCAATTACCAATAGCAGCCCAGCAAAAGTCGCTACCACTATTATTTCTAAGACCGTAAAACCTTTCCTTTTCATAAGCTTAATTATATCACAAAAAACAGAGCCCAAGCTCTGCATTTTAATGGTAGTACCGGCTGGGATCGAACCAGCGTTTACCCCTTGGGACGTTCCGCTGGTTCGACTAAATAACAAATTTAATGGTAGTACCGGCTGGGATCGAACCAGCGACCTTAGGCTTATGAGTCCTACGCTCTAACCAACTGAGCTACGGTACCAAGTGAGTAGAAAAAGCAATTTTATTTTCTTTTTCTGCGAACGTCGGCATCGAAGACGCGAAGCGTCTACGGTACCAAAACTAAATGTTCTGGCGGAAAGGACAGGATTCGAACCTGCGGAGCTTTCACTCTCCGGTTTTCAAGACCGGTGCCTTCAACCACTCGGCCACCTTTCCACTGATTATACTAACAGAAAAAGCCACTTTTGTAAAACAGTCAGCGGCTTTTTTAATTTTAACTTCTACTCGGCGTTGGTATGGACCGCGGTAACGTCATCCAAATCGTCGATCACGTCTAATAATTTATCAACTTTTTCGGCGTCTTCATCGCTAAGTGGCACTTTATTATTCGACACATATCTCTGTTCGGCTTCTTCCACTTTTAGACCAGCATCCAGCAAACTTTGGCGCACTTTCATCAAGTCAGTCGCCGCCGTAATGATCTCAATCCCGTCTTCTTCCTCAATAGCATCTTCCGCGCCCGCTTCCAGCGCCGTCATCAGGGCCTCCTCGCCCTTATCAGATACAAAAATCACACCTTTTCGTTCAAATTGAAACATCACCGAACCCGGATCCGCCATCCGTCCGCCATTCTTCTGCAAAGCATTGCGCACTTCTGGCATGGTGCGGTTTTTATTATCAGTTGCTACCTCAATAATAATTCCTACTCCCCCCGGGCCATAAGCCTCATAAGTTTCCTCAATCAAAGCCGCTGAATTTTTGTCGCTCGCCCGAGCAATCGCGCGCTCAATATTTGCCTTAGGCATATTAGCTTTGCGGGCCTTTTCTAGCACCATCGCCAGCGACGGGTTCATAGTAGGGTCTACGCCACCTCTTGCCGCAATCGCAATTTGATTACCGATTTTAGTAAATAACGCCCCGCGTTTCGCATCTACTACCGCTTTTTGCCGCTTTGTCGTTGCCCATTTGCTATGTCCTGACATCTTATCTCCCTTTTTATACTCAGCCCTGCTGAGCTACTGACTAATTTTAACTCTATTTTAACATTTTTCTAGCCGCTTTTCAAATTGGCCCTTTACAAAATATAAAAAGTATGCTACAATAGAAACATCTATCTTAGGGGGATATTAGATAGAAATGCAGCAGTTAACCCCTAATATGGGGTCTGAGATCTTTTACATTAGGAGGGATATAGAATGAAGAAAAAATTCCTTAATGTCACAAAAAGCGTAATGCTCGCGGCACTTATCTGTGCTATTAGTATTACACCGGTATTGGCGATGACCGAAGAGGGCGAACCTTCTCCCGCTTCATCAACCGAAACTGAATCCGTTATTGAAGAAAGTAAAGCAACCTCTACGGAAGACCAGTCAGAGCTCAAGGAAGAGGAGATTGCCGATCAGTCAAATCTTTCCGAAGAAACTCAAGCTGCCACTGATGACCGCGAGACTGTCTATACCAGCGTAGAGAATGGGGCTAAAGAAACCGCTAATTCTACAGAGTCTACCACCACCGCTCCTAAGTCCTTCAAGGATAGTGTAACTGTCAGTGCAGGGCTAGAAAGGTCTTACGATGGCACTGCATGGGATCCCCACGCAGTTCTAAAGGACAAGAAAACAGGAGAAGTCTTAGAAGAAGATGAACATTATACGCGTGAACTCTACTATTATGGGGCTAGAGAGAATGGAGAGATAAAAGCCTTCCATGATGGACGCCCAGATTATGTAAACCCTGGTATTCTGGAAGAAAGATTCTATCCAGAAGAAGCATTAAGAGGAAGTTCAGATTCTTCCGGCGAAGACGTTATCATCGTTCGCCACATCACATACAACGACATTATCATCAAAGGTACCGACTACTCAGCAGTAGAAGGTGGCAAAATAGATATGCCACAGCATGAAAAGATTTCCAACGGTCCTATAATGACAGATAATGTACCTCAAGTTAATTCAGAGGTTTCGATCGAGCGATGGGGAGAAGCCATGGTCTTAGAAGATCCTAATGTTGGATATATCGCAGGTAAGCCAGGTAAATACAATATTATCCCAATGCAAAGAGGTTTACATGAAGCCATACCAAACGACGGTAAAGTCGTAGACATCTTTGATAACGTTTGGTGGGCCTATACCGATAACCTTGACGTAGTATATCAAACTGGAGGAGTAATTCGACTTTTGTATAGAAACGGCGTATTGACAATTACTCCTAAGCAGGACCCAAACCCAAACCCTGATCCAGGGCCAGGACCGAATCCGAATCCGAATCCAAATCCAAACCCTGATCCAGGGCCAGGACCGAATCCGAATCCGAATCCAAATCCAAACCCTGATCCAGGGCCAGGACCGAATCCGAATCC
>ERZ773267.162-NODE-162-length-49947-cov-8.482121_pt1 | contig 49947 bp, 39 predicted proteins | sample MGYA00511959_ERZ773267 | MGnify/ENA primary metagenome ERZ773267 (study PRJEB29015, sample SAMEA2738165) | human oral metagenome | biome: human oral; feature: human-associated habitat; material: saliva | place: China | collected 2240 ...
CTCCAGCATGATTAAGCATATTTTCCAAAAGAGTATTTCCTGAAACATTTGCCCAGTATGCTTTAATTTCTTTTTCTCTTACATAATTTACAATAGACCAGGGATTATACACTTCGCTTTCTCCAAAAATATATCCATTATACCATTCCCTAACTTCTTCAATTTTATATTTCATATCAAAATAATCAAGCATTTCAACCACTTCACTCTCAAGAAGGCCAAAATATTCTGAGTAATCCCTGCTTAAAATTGTATTTACATAAAGATTATTTAAGCCTGAAAATATTCCTTCCTTTATAATCCTTGTTATTCCTGTCAAAATACCATATTTCAAGGAATTATTAGTCTTTAATGCTGAACTGTAAAATGTTTGAAAAAAGTTTACTGCTTCATTGTAGTATCCTTTATCAAAAGCATTTATTATTGGAGCATCATATTCATCAATTAAAATTATGGCTTTTTCTCCGTAATACTTATAAAGACTATCTGCCAAAAATTTTAAAGACATTATATAGTCTGCATCTTCTTGTTCATAAAGCACTTTTTCAAATTTTCTTTTATCCCATTCATTCATTTTTTCTCCAATATACTCAAATTCAGCATATAAATCAAAAATAAACAACTTCAATCTTTTTAAACATTCTTCCCAAGTATCTGCTTTTAAATCCTTCAATGAAACAAAAATTACAGGGTATTTCCCCTGTTCACTCATATATTCACTATTAGATACTTTCAAATTTTCAAAAAGTTTTTTATTTCCTTCTTTATTTTTTACATCAAAAAAGTATTTAATCATTGACATATTCAATGTTTTTCCAAATCGTCGAGGTCTTGTAAAAAGAGTTACAGGAGCTCTGTTTATTAGTAATTCCTCTATTAATAACGTTTTATCTACATAATAATAATCTTCCCTTACTATCCTTTCAAAATCTTCAATCCCCACAGGAACAGCTTTCTTTCTCACAAAATTCACTCCCTCTTTTATTTTGCTATAAATAATTTCAATATATGTTAATTATACCACAATCTGATATTTAAAATAAAGCTATTTAAATGTTCTGTTTTGAAGATATCCATTGGATTTCTCACTTTTCTTTTTCCATTTACAAGTTTTTCTAAAACAATAGGGGGGAATACTCCCCCCATTATCATTTTTCTACTTTCCATACACCTCATTTATCCTTTTCTCATTTATTCCAAAAAAGTAGGTCAGTATAAATCCTCCCAGATATGCCCCCATCATTGCGGTGATAAAAAAGAAGTGAGTTCCTTTTGCAACTGTTAAAAATCCAAAGAATCCCAATATACTTGCTTTTTCTGTACTCAGGTTAAAAAATGCGGCCAGAGCTCCTCCAGATCCTGCCCCTATACATGCCGTAATAAATGGCCGTATCAAAGGCAATGTCACTGTATATATAAGAGGTTCTGTCACTCCAAGTATACTGACCGGAAAAACTCCTCTTATTATTTTTTTCATTTTTCTATTTTTGGTTTTAATAAATATTGCAAATGCCGCACCTATCTGTCCTCCTGATGCCATCATAAGAATCGGTAAAATATAGTTCAATCCTCTTGTAGGCCCTTCAGGATCATTTAATATGCTGTTTATTGAAATAAGTGCTCCCTGCAAACCAACCAGCGATAAAGGAAAATACAAAACAGACAGCACAAGTCCTCCCAAAATTTCCTTCTGTTCAAACAAGACATTTAGACTTCCATATATCTGTTTTATTAACAGTCCACCAAATGGCTGTGTAATAAAAATAACCACAAATGCTGAAATAATTAATGTCATCAGAGGTACAAAAAAATCCTTCAATATTCCAGGTATTATTCTTCGTAGCCCTCTTTCTACAAAAGCTACCGTTATTCCCGCAACTAAAGCAATCAGTAAACCACCTATCTCAGGGAAATAAGGCTTATTGCTGAAGGGAAGTATTACCGGTAATCTGTTAACCATTCCCAGTAGAGGCATAGCTGAATTACCGACAAACAGCAGTCCTATAACTCCTCCTAAAATCTTATTTCCTTTAAATTCCTTTGTGGCATTCATACATACGAAAACTGGAAGATATGCATATGCCATCCATCCTATTGTCTTTAAAACCTGATACCACCATGTGCCTATAAAGATTTTCCCCTCAGGCAGAACATCAGCTATATTTGTAACTCCCTGTATAAATCCTGCCGCAACAAGTACAGGAAGCAGAGGAAGGAATATATTCAGAATTTTTCTCAGAAATCTGGAAAATGGACTTATTTTCTTAAGTTCTTCCAGTTCCCTCCTCTTTTCCTCCTTAATTTTTTCTTTTTCAATTTTTTCAATCTTCTGGGAAATTTCAGAGCTTATTTTCTGTATTTCCTGCGATTCCTTCTGCTCCCTGCTTCTTTCCCTTTCCTCTTCTGTTACTTCATTCAATTTTGTTCTTGTTATTTTAGAAAGCTCTTCTCCTATAAGATTTACTCTGTCCGCCCTGAAAAGTATCTTAATTATATTTCCTTCTTCAGCAGAAACCCCAAGAGCTTCCCCTATTTCCATAAAATTGGTTATTTCAACTTTATTAAGCTTTTTCAGTTTTATAATAAGTTCTGTCTTATAGACGGAATTTGACACTATATTTCTCTTTCCGCCTGAAAGCTCCACTATCCGCCTTGCTATATCAATATTATCCATTTTTGCTCCTCTTTTTTATATTTTAAAAAGTGTCAGCAGGCTATTTCCCTTCAGGAACCTTATATGCCTGACTGCAAATAGGACATTGTAAATATTCATGTTTTCCACTTATAGGAAATACAGGTATAAAAAACAGTGTGAACCATGTTCTATGCTGCATAAACTGCCAGTCAGAAGTGTTATGGCATCTCTCACAATAATAAGAACCAACTGTTCCCATATTTTTATAAATTGTTTTGCTTCCAAAAAGAATTATCATATTTCCTCCTATATTTCTAAGTTATTTATCTCTAACTATAAATTCTATTTTTCTATTTCCAATAATTTCAGTTTCAAGTCTTCTTCAAGTACTTTTTCTTCAACGCCTGCAGGTGCTCCTGTCATAAGATCCTGTCCTTTATTTGTTTTAGGGAATGGTATTACTTCCTTAATGGAAGATTCCTTCAGCATTGCCATAAGCCATCTGTCTATACCAAATGCAAGTCCTCCATGAGGTGGAACTCCATATTTCAGCACTTCAAGAAAGAATCCAAATTTTTCCAGCTGTTCCTCTTTACCAAGTCCCAGTTTTTCAAATACCTTTTCCTGTAATTTTTCATCGTGAATTCTTATACTTCCTCCACCGATTTCATAACCATTTAATACCATATCATAAGAATCTGTCTTTATTTTTTCCAGTTCATCTGTATCCAGATATTTTCTATCTTCAGCCTTTATGGAAGTAAATGGATGGTGCTGTGCTTTATATCTGTTTTCTTCTTCACTCCATTCAAACATTGGGAAATCCACTACCCATAAAAATTTAAATGCATCTTTATCTATCAGACCAAGATCTTCTCCAAGTTTCAATCTCAATGCTCCCAGCCCGTCATGTACAATTTTATAGCTGTCTGCCAGAATCAGTGCAATTTCATTATTTTTTATACCAAGCTTTTCAATAATCTCTTTCATTTTATCTTCACTGAAAAATTTAGCTATTGGTGAGTTTATTTCTCCCTTTTCATCTATTTTTATATAAGCCAGACCTTTTGCCTTGAAGTATGTTTTCACATAATCTTCCAGATCCTTTATATGCTTTCTTGAAAATTTTTCTCCTTCAGGTGCCACTATAGCTTTTACTTTCCCACCATCTTTTACTGCATTTTCAAACACTGAAAATCCTGCATTTGCTGTTTCTTCAGATAAATCAATCAGTTTCATATCAAATCTCAGGTCCGGTTTGTCAGAACCATAGTTATTCATTGCATCATCATAGGACATTCTTTCAAATTTTTCTGTTATCTCATGACCTGTTACATCCTTGAATACTCTTTTTGCCAGTTCTTCCATTGCTGTTATTACATCTTCCTGCTCCACAAAAGACATTTCTACATCAAGCTGAGTAAATTCAGGCTGTCTGTCTGCCCTCAAATCCTCATCCCTGAAACATTTTGCAAGCTGATAGTATTTATCAATTCCTGCAACCATAAGAATCTGTTTAAACAGCTGCGGCGACTGAGGCAATGCATAAAAATCCCCTTTATTTGTTCTACTTGGAACTACAAAATCTCTTGCTCCTTCAGGTGTAGCCTTTGCCAGTATTGGAGTATCTACATCAAGAAATCCGTTTTCATTCATAAATTTTCTTATTGAGAAAAGCATGTCATTTCTCTTTATTATATTATTCAGCATTTTTGGTCTTCTTATATCAAGGTATCTGTAAGTAAGTCTTATATTCTCATTCAGATTTCCTGTTTCATCTATTTCAAACGGAAGCTGTTTTGCCTGACTCAGAATTTCTATTTCCTTAGGCTGCACTTCAATATCTCCTGTAGGAATATTAGGGTTCTTGCTGCTTCTTTCCACAACAGTCCCTGTTACTTTTATTACCCATTCATTCTTATATTTTTTTACTTTTTCAAGCATTTCTTTTCCTGAAACTTCTTCATTTACAAATATCTGTGTAACTCCGTATCTATCCCTCAAATCAATAAATACAAAATGCCCTTTATCCCTTATCTTGGAAATCCATCCCGATAGTACTACTTCTTCTCCAACATTTTCAATTCTCAGTTCATTTAGTTTATAATTTCTATACATTTCTTCACCTCTATCTTAATTTTAAGCCATTGTTTTCCTATTTTATTGAATTTTTTCAAAAAAGATTCAAAATATTATTTTTCTATAATTCTAACCTTTTACTATTTCTATCACTTCATCAAGGGAATACTTTTCCTGCTCCCCTGTACTGAATTTTTTCAATGTGACAACATTTTCCTTCTGCTCATCTTCCCCTAAAATCAGCACATATTCTGCATTGATTTTATTTGCTTTTTTCATCTGGGCTCCGAAGCTTTTCGGATTATAGTCAAAACTTGCTTTAATGTCATTTTTTCTTAATTCTTCCAGAGTTTTTATAAAATATTCCTTCGTATCATCAAAATATACTACATATACTCCATGTTCCTTATTTTCAATAAGATTTTCATCCATAAGCATTGCTATTCTTTCCATTCCTGCCGCAAATCCTATTGCAGGTATTTTCACATTATCAAGGATTTCAAGAAGCCTGTCATATCTTCCACCTGCAAGGACTGTCGCCTGTGCTCCAAGTTTGTCAGATTTTATTTCAAATACAGTATCTGAATAGTAATCCAGACCTCTTACAAGTTTAGGATTTTCAACATATTTTATATTCAGCAGTTCAAGATATTTTTTTGCATCCTCAAAATATTTTTTACTTTCTTCATCCAGATAATCATACAATTTCGGTGCATCCTTAAATTGCTCCTGATCTCCCTTATCCTTGGAATCTAATGCTCTCAGAGGATTTTTTTCGTATCTTTTCTTTGAATCTTCACTCAGTTTATCAAGCCTTTCAGCCATGAAAGCCTTCAAATCTTCAATATATTTTTTTCTAGATTCTATATTTCCAAGGCTGTTTATTTCAACTGTCAATCCTGTTATTCCCAGTTTTTCCAGAAATTCACATCCCATTCTTATTATTTCTGCATCAAGATAAGGACTTCTTATTCCAAATATTTCTGCTCCAACTTGATGAAATTCCCTGTATCTTCCCTTCTGAGGCGCTTCGTATCTATACATAGGCCCGTTATAGAACCATTTTACAATTGGATCTGATTTATGCAGACCAGCCTCAAGATAGGCTCTTACAACTCCCGCTGTCCCCTCTGGACGCATTGACACGCTTCTGTTCCCCTTATCCTTAAACTCATACATTTCCTTTGATACCACATCTGTTTCATCTCCGACACTTCTTCTAAAAAGCTCAGTTTCCTCAAGAATTGGAGTTATTATTCTCTCGAATCCATATTTTGAAAATACTTTTTTCGCTGTATCAACTATAAAATCATATTTTCTAACATCATCAGAATGTCTATCCTTCATTCCCTTTAAAACACTTATCATATTATATCCCTTCCTCCAGAATAATTTCCATCATTCTGTCATTTATTTCTTCAATACTTCTCAGTTTATCATTTTCCACACAGTCTACAATATTCCATTTATATTTTATAGCAAGTTCCTTTGCTATATTGTAGGCATTTCTTAAATATTCAGCATCCTGCTCATGTATATCTTTTACTTTATCACCTGTTATTTTATTTTTTCTGTTTTGCATAAGTTTCTGACTGACATCAAAAGGTATATCCAGAAAAAATACTAAATCTGGCTCCGGAATCCCTATTTTATTCCATTCCAGATCCACCAGCCAGTCAAGATATTTTTCCCTTTCTTCCCTATCCTTAATTTTAGATGCCTGATGAATCATATTGGAAATAGTGTATCTGTCACTCAGTACAATACCTCCACTACTATAGAATTCTTCCCATTCCGTCTTAAACGAAGCAAACCTGTCTACCGAAAATAGAACTGAAGCCGCATAGGCATTTACACTGTCAGCCTTTTCCCCAAATTCTCCTGCAAGATACATTTTTACCAGTTCAGAAGCTTTACTTTCATAGTTTGGAAAAGATATCTTCTTTACTTTTTCCCTGCCTTTTATTTCACACAATTTTTCATATAAAAGTCCTGTCTGTGTCTGTTTTCCACTACCATCAGTACCCTCAATAATTATAAGTTTTCCCATTTTTATCCTACCTGTTTTCTTGTATTTTTGTTACTTTTCTTCGACATAGAAGTGATTTACCAATGCAGCTAATAAATCAGGTCTTGTAATTGAATTAAGAAATATCTGTTCGACTATTTTGTCATTTAAGTCAAAAATTATAAGATTTCTATATTTATTTATAAAAATTCTGTTTTCTGAACAACTGTAAATCTTATCTTCTATTTTTATATAATCTTTTGCCAAAAGTATTTCACATTTTTTTAAAGTAGTGTATATTTTTTCAGAATTCTCTGACATAATTTTTTCAAAAACCGCTCCTATAAGTGGAATCATTGAAGCAATTCCAGTTATAAGTTCAAATATTTCCTGCTTTTTCTTTTTTATTACAAATTTTTCTTCATATCCTTTTTCAATCTCATCTATTTTCTGGAGTAAAATCATATCCAAATAATCTTTTACAATCATTCCCCTTATATCTACCGGTATGTATAAACTCAGGCTGAACCATTCATCATTCTTTCCTCTGTAACAGAACTTGTGGATATTTCCTTCTGATGTGCCTGATGTATAGTGATACTCAAAAGTTTTATACAAAATTTTTTCTTTTTCCCTGCTTGTCATAAAACCGTCTTCATAAAGATAAACAGTCGGTTTTTCTATAAAAACTACTAAATTAAAAATAAAAATTATAGTGCATAATATAAAAATCAGCAAAGCAACTTCAGGAATAGGCGTCTGTTCAGAATTTTTATTAGAAAGGCTTAAAAAATACACAATGATTCCACCTATTCCAATTATACCTGCCCAGATGGCTAAAATTAAATCATATGATAATTTCCTTGTAATTATAACTGCTTTCAGTTTTTCTGTATTTATACTATTTTTTCTTATAATTTTTTCTACTTTTTTCTTAGTATTTCCCATGTATTAAATTTCTCCTTAAAAACTTTATCAACTTATATTTTACCAAACTTTTCAATTTTTTTCTATAAAAAAATGCCAAAACTGAATTTAAAGCATGTTATTAATTTTTTTTATTGCTATTGTTTTTTATTTAGAATATAATAACATTAATATAAAAAATAAGAAAATTTAGAAATTTAGGAGGTCTTATTTTGAAATTAGATAAAGAAAAAATTCTTGCACTTGCACCTAATTCATCTGCTGTTGCAAATGCAAAGAAAATTTGTAGCACTGGATCTTTTGTAAAATTAGCACACTCATCTGATGATACTTTTTATATGGGAGAATGTAAAGGAAGCGGAAAATCAAATTACATTGTTTCTGCTGATTTTGTAGACGAAGAAAATCCTGTTATGAGATGTACTTGTCCAAGTAGACAATTTCCTTGTAAGCACGGTTTAGCCTTATTGTTTGAAATAGCTGATGGAAAAACTTTTGAAGAATGTGAAATTCCTGAAGATATTTTAGCAAAAAGAGAAAAGAAAGAAAAAACTAAGGCTAAGAAAGAAAAAGAAAGTGCTGAAGGAACTGTAAAAGAAAAGAAAGCACCTTCAAAAGTTTCAAAAGCTGCTAGAGCAAAGAAAATTAACAAACAAATCGAAGGTTTAGATTTAATTAAAAATATAAGCACTCAACTTTTAAAATTGGGACTTTCAACAATAGGAACTGTCTCTTTAAAAGAATATAAAGATGTTGTTAAACAACTAGGTGATTACTATTTACCTGGTCCACAAATTCTATTCCAAAAATTAATTTTAGAAATCCAAGAATATAAGGAAGACCAAGATACAGTACACTATCAACAAGCCTTAGAATGCTTGAAAAGATTGAGAGCAATAGAGAAAAAAGGTAGAGAATATCTAAAAGAAGAGCTTGAAAAAGAAAATCTTGAAATGAGTGACAACACTCTATATGAAGATTTAGGTGGAGTGTGGAAATTAGAGCAATTAAATGACCTAGGTTTAAAGAAAGAAAATGCAAAACTTTTACAATTAGCATTTGAAGTTACTTATGATGAAGCTAGTAAAATCTATACTGACTACGGATATTGGATAGATATAGAAAGTGGAGAAATATCATATACAGCTAATTATAGACCTCTTTCAGCCCTAAAATATATTAAGCAAGATGACTCTAATTTTTCTCTAGTTACAGTACCTACTTTAACTTATTATCCCGGTGGATTGAATAAAAGAATAAGATGGGCTAGTGCAAACTTTGAAGAAAAAGATAAAGCTTCTTTTAAGAAAATAAAAACTTATGCTAAGAATATAGATGATACAACAAAGATTGCTAAAAATGAATTAAAGAATATTCTAACGGACAATCATGTAGCTTTGCTTTTAGAGTTTGAAAAGATTATGTTTGTAGAAGAAGAAGGAAGTAAAAAATATATTTTAGTGGATAAAAACCAAAAGATGATAGAGCTTAGAAATAATGGTTCTAAAGAATTAACAAAAGTTTTCTATGAGCTTTTACCAAATGAATGTTTAGAAAATCAAGTTATGTTTGTAAAATTATTCCAAAAAGACAGAACTATCTATGCAGAGCCACATAGTATCATAACAGATGATAAAATTGTTCGTTTAGGATTTTAAGGAGGAGTAGAGAATGAATTTTGAACCTTTATACGAATTAAAAAATAGACTTGAAAATGTAGCAGTAGTTGGGATTAACTTAGCTAAAGATGACTTTCGTCTAAAAAGAGCTGTTGAACAACTTAAAGAATATAGCACTGCTGCCAAGGTATTTAAACAAATATATGATATGGGAAATAAGTTAATAAGTAGTGATGATGAGGATAAATGTGATCTATTTTTAGATTTACTTGCTTTACTTGATGCTGTTCTTTGTACTCAAGCTACAACTTATTCAGGGGAGAAGCCTCAAGAAATAAATACTATCACTAAGAATAAAGATTACTACAAGGAGCTTCACTATAGTGAGTTAAGTCCTCTTGTCTATGCCTTTACTAGAGAAGGTGGAGGAAGATTAAATATTATATTGGATACCATTGAAAGTAATCCTGAAATAATGAAAGATTTCAGAGTAAAAGCTTGTATGATACATGGGCTTTCTGATAAATACTCTGAAATTGCAGACAGAATGGTAGACGAGCTTAAAAAACAAGGAAAAGATATAGTCCCTATATTAAAAGATGGTTTTGATCCTCAAGGTAAAAGAAATATGCTTTCTAGACTTGAAATTATTGCCTCTCTTTGTAAAGAAGAAGAAAATGATTTCTATAAATATTGTATAGAAAATGGTTCTAAAGAAGTGAAAGAAGATGCAATAGGATATTTAAGTTTTGACCAAAACAATATTGATTATCTTTTAGATTTAACTAAGACAGAAAAAGGTAAACTTAAAAACAAAGCTTTTGAAGCACTTTCATATATGAGTGATAATAGAGCTGCTGAAGAATGGGGCAAATTCCTTAAAAAGAAAACTTTGGATAATCTTGAATATTTAAGAGGAACAGATCAACAATGGGCATTAGATTACATAAATGACTTTATAGAAAATTATGTAACAGAAACAAAAAATAAGACATTAAAAACAGCTGAAGAAAAAAGAACTGTTGAATATGATATTCTTAAAGTATCTCCATTCATTTTAAAAAATAAAAATGAGAAAAGTTTATTATTCTGTAAAGAGCTATACCCTTTCAATAAATATGAAATAAAAAGAATTTTAAATTTCTACATAGCAAAAGACTTAGATAAAGATGTTATTGATGTAGTTAAAGAATTAGCTAAAGAATATGAAGGAGAATTTTTACAACAAGAATTCTTAATTTCACTTATTAAAGATAAGGCTGAAACTGTTTATAAAAATTTCTCTAAGTATGCAGGAGCAGGAAAAGAAAGAGAAGAAATAAGAGCATTATTTAATACTTTCATTAGAGGAAATTACTCTAAAAAGAAAGAAGAACGTAAGGTACAAGAAGACTTTAGAGATATATTCCAAGTAATTTTACGTATGCATTATGATGAAGAAAAGAAGGAATATATTTTAGAATGGCCAGATACTATCGTTGGCTATCCTATACAAATAAAGTTAGATGGTTTTGATAAGAAATGGTATGATATTATCTTAGGTACTAGCACAGAGATAACAGGAAATTGGGATTATTATGCTTCATCTCATGGAAATTTTAGATATTTATACAATCCAAATATAAAAGGCTTAAAAGAAAAGTTTGGTGAGTTTTACTATAATATAACGCTTGTTCGTACACCTTATCTTGCTGATATAGAATTTTTAAATAAATTAGAATGGACAAATTATAAAGATTTTCTTGTAGGTAAGATGGATATAGGAAAAAATATATATTTGATATCTTATAGAATATCTTTTATTTCTGATTTCATAAATAAAATTCCTATATCAGAAGAAGATTTAAAAACTCAGATTGAAGAATTACTAGAAAAATATAAAACTCTTCAAAAATCAACAATAACTTTATGTCAAGAATGGCTAGATAAATTAAATAGTGGAGTAAAAGTAAAGGAGTTATAAAAATGAGTAAAAAAGAAGAAGTTCAAAGACTGACAGCAGAGCAACTATTCCAAGAAGAAATAGATGCTTTAATCAAGGCAGAAAAAAATCCTATACCTACTGGTTGGAAGATGTCTCCAAAGTCGGTATTGACATATATTTGTGGTGGAAAAGTTGGTAAAAAGACTATAGTTCCTAAATATATTGGAAATAAAAGATTAGTTGAAATAGCTATTTCAACTTTGGTTACAGATAGAGCCTTACTTTTAATTGGAGAGCCAGGAACAGCAAAATCTTGGTTATCTGAACATTTAACTGCTGCAATAAATGGAAACTCAACAAGAGTTATTCAAGGTACATCAGGAACAACAGAAGAACAAATAAGATATTCTTGGAACTATGCAATGCTTATTGCCGAAGGACCTACAAAGGAAGCCTTAATTCCAAGTCCTATATATAGAGCTATGGAAGATGGAGCTATTGCAAGAGTGGAAGAAATTTCTCGTTGTGCCTCAGAAGTACAAGATGCTTTAATCTCTTTATTATCAGAAAAAAGATTATCTGTACCTGAACTTAATTTAGAAATTCCTGCTAAAAAAGGTTTCTCTATAATTGCAACTGCTAACACAAGAGATAAGGGAGTTAACGAAATGTCAGCTGCCTTAAAACGTCGTTTTAACATTGTAGTTTTACCAAGTCCTAACTCTCTTGAAGCTGAAATAGATATAGTTAGAACAAGAGTTGAGCAACTTGCTAGCAACCTAGACTTAAATGCAAAATTACCAGAAGATGAAGTTATAGAAAAAGTTTGCACTGTATTTAGAGAACTTAGACAAGGGCTTACTTTAGATGGAAAACAAAAAATAAAAACTACTACTAATGTTCTTTCAACAGCAGAAGCTATATCTCTACTTGCAAATAGTATGGCCTTAGCTGGAAGTTTTGGAGATGGAGAAATATCTGACTATGATTTAGCGGCTGGTCTACAAGGGGCTATTGTTAAAGAAGATAGTAAAGATGGACAAATCTGGACAGAATATTTAGAAAATATTATGAAAAAAAGAGGTTCTGAATGGCTAAACCTTTACAAAGAATGTAAAGAACTTAATAAAACTAGCAAATAAAGGTGGGAAAAATATGAAAAAACAAAATGAGAATAAACCTCATATTTTTGGAGTTAGGCATTTTTCACCAGCAGGAGCATATTATGTAAGAAAATACCTAGATGAAGTGCAACCCAAAGTTGTTTTAATAGAAGCACCTTCTGACTTTACTGATTTAATAGATAAAATCACAGCTAAAGAAGTTGTTCCTCCCATTGCTATAATGGCCTATACTTTGGAAGCACCTATACAGACTATTATATATCCTTTTGCAGAATTCTCACCTGAATATCAAGCTATTCTATGGGCAAAGGAAAATAAGGTTGAATGTAGATTTTGTGACCTGCCTTCATCTGTTTTCTTGGCTATACAGAATAAAGGAGAAAATCCTTCTGAAGAAAGTTTAAATAGTTATATTCATAGAAAGATTAATGAGTTTTCAGAAGATAGTGATAGTGAAGTTTTCTGGGAAAGAGTTATGGAGCAAGCAGCCGATTATCAGGCATATCGTAGTGGAGCTAGAGATTATGGAACAAATTTAAGAGAACTCACTTTAGCAAATACTAAATCAGATGCTGAAAATATTATAAGAGAAGCCTATATGTGTAAGCAAGTTGCTGAACTATGTGAAGAAGGCTTTAAGATGAATGAAATAGCTATGGTTGTTGGAGCCTTCCATATAGAAGGGATAGAAAAAGGAAATTTTCTAAGTGATGAAGAATTTAATCTATTAAAAAAAGTAGAAACAAAAAAGACTTTAATGCCTTATTCTTACTATAAGTTATCAACTTATTCTAACTATGGAGCTGGAAATAAAGCACCTAGCTATTATAAACTTCTATGGCAAGGCTTAAATAAAGAAGATATATATTATGCAGTTTATGGATATTTAAGTAGATTAGCTGACTTTCAAAGAACAAGTGGAAATATGGTATCATCTGCACAAATTATTGAAGCAGTACAGCTTGCAATTTCTTTAGCTAATATACATAATAGTAAAATCCCTACTCTTAAAGATATGCAAGATGCTGCTATAACTTGTATGGCTCAGGGTAGCCACTCAGAAATAGTTTTAGCTATGGCAAACACAGAAGTTGGAAAGAAGATTGGAAAAATACCACAAGACTCTATACAAACTTCTATACAATCTGATTTCTATAATTTGTTAAGAGAATTAAAACTTGAAAAATATCAAACATTGACTGCTACAGAATTGAGATTAGATTTAAGAGAAAATATAAGAGTAAAATCTGAAAAACTTGCTTTCTTAGACTTAGAACGTTCTTATTTTTTCCATAGATTAAGAGTTCTAAAAATTTCTTTTGTTAATTTTCTTGATAAGGTACAAGATAATAAAACTTGGGCAGAAGACTGGGTTTTACAATGGACTCCTGAGGCAGAAATAGAAATAGTGGAAGCTATTTTAAAAGGAGATACTATAGAATTTGCAACAGCTTTTGAATTAAATCAAAGAATAGAAAATTCAAGCTCTATATCTATGATTGCAGAAATTGTAAAAGATGCTTTCTATTGTGGACTGCCTAAGAGTTTAGAACAAGCCTTTCAAGCTTTACAAAGCTGTATGGCTGATGATATTCCTATCAATGAAATTTCTAAAACTTCAACTACTCTTTCTATAATGTTACGTTATGGTGATATTAGAAAATTAGATAGAGATGTACTTATACCAATACTTGAGCAACTATTTTTAAGAGCTTGTTTAATCCTACCTACTGAGGCATTCTGTGATGCTAATGCAGCTATTGAACTTGCTGAAGCTATAATAGCCTTACATAATGTGGTTGAAAATCATGACTTTTTAGATAGAGAAAGATGGTATGCTCTTCTTACTGAAGTTGCAAAAAGAGACAATTTAAACACTAAAATATCAGGACTTGCTATGGCAATCTTGCTTGAAACTGGAAAAATTTCTAATGATGAACTTGGACTAGAAGTTGAAAGAAGATTATCAAAAGCTATACCTACCGATTTAGGAGCAAGTTGGTTTGAAGGACTATCAATGAAAAATCACTATACTCTAATTGCAAGACTTGGGCTTTGGGAAAAACTTCAAGACTACATCTCAGCCTTAGATGAAGATGAGTTTAAAAGAGCCTTAGTATTTTTAAGAAGAGCTTTTGCTGATTTTTCTTCTAATGAAAAACATGATATAGCTGAAAATATGGCTGAAATATGGGGCTTAAATAAGATTGCTGTTAGTGAAGCTATGAATAAAGATTTAAAAGAAGAGGAAATTGAAGTAATTTCAAGCCTTGATGACTTTGATTTTGATGATATTTAGGGGGAATGATGGACTATAAAGAAGATATAAAACGTTGGAGATTAATATTAGGAAAAGATACTCAAGATACTTTCTCCTCTATGAACTCTGAAGCTATTTCTTCTCTTAGTGAAGAAGATTGGCTTATGGATAGAGCTTTAGATGCCATTTATAATCCCTCAGGAAAATTTATGGGTGATGCTGCCTTAGGTGCTGGAAGAGGACCTTCTAACCCTCAAATAAGTAAATGGCTTGGAGATGTTAGAGATTTATTTGATAAAGAATTAGTTAAAATTATTCAAACTGATGCTATGGATAGATGTGGTTTAAAGCAATTAATTTTTGAGCCTGAAATATTGGAGCAAGTTGAACCTGATATAAGTCTTGCATCTACAATTATGCTTTTAAAGGATCAAATTCCTAAACATAGTAAAGAAAGTGTAAGAGCCTTTATCAAAAAAATAGTGGAAGAAATCAATAAATTATTAGAAAGTGATATAAAAAGAGCTGTGAGAGCTGCACTTAATAAGAGACAACATTCTCCTATCCCTTCAGCCTCAGCACTGGACTTTAAGAGAACTATCCAACGAGGGATAAAAAATTATAATAAAGAATTGAAAAAAATTATTCCTGAACATTACTATTTCTTTGAAAGAGCTAGTACAAGTCCTTCAAGTAAATTCACAGTTATTTTAGATATAGACCAAAGTGGTTCTATGGGAGAATCTGTTATATATTCTTCAGTAATGGCTTGTATCTTAGCAAGTATGGCTGCACTAAAGACTCGTATTGTTGCTTTTGATACAAATATTGTGGATTTAACGGAAAAATCTGATGATCCTGTTGATTTGTTATATGGTTTCCAATTAGGTGGCGGTACTGATATTAATAAGTCTATCACTTATTGTATGAACTATATTGAAAATCCTAAAAAGACTATATTTTTCTTAATTTCTGACCTTATGGAAGGTGGAAATCGTGGTGGAATGTTAAGACATTTACAAGAAATGAAAGATTCAGGAGTGATAGTTGTTTGTCTTCTTGCTATTTCAGGTGACGGACAACCTTACTATGATGCTCAAATGGCTGGAAAAATCTCTTCAATGGGTATTCCATGTTTTGCTTGTAATCCTGAAAAATTACCTCTTTTACTTGAAAGAGTATTAAAAGGGCTAGACTTAAATTCTTTTCAAGAAGAATTTAAGAAGAAATAGTAATAAAAGTTATTTTGATAGAAAGCAAAAAAATATAATTATAAATAGAGGAGGCAGTTGCCTCCTCTAAAAGTCATACAATATACTCATAAGTACATCTTTTTGATTATTAAAAATAAATTTACTTTACTTATAAATAAAAAATACTAATCAAATATTAGCATCCTTAAAAAATATGGAGGCGACAACCAGATTCGAACTGGTGTACAAGGTTTTGCAGACCTCTGCCTAAGCCCCTCGACCATGTCGCCAAAATTACTTTAAAAGTATACCACTAATATTTGAAATTGTCAACTAGAAAAATTTTCATTCTTCTAAATTCATAAGATTTTAAAAAAAGGCTGTCTTTAAATAGTGAAAATATAAATAATAATATATAAAAACTAGATTTTTTCATTTACTAGAATTTCACTTATACAAAACAGTCATTCATAAAGAAAAAGTCAAAATTCACCTGAAAAATCAGGTTGTTGACTTTTTCTAAATTCATTTCCTGTTTTATATTGTGAAATTATAGAAAACTCATAAATATAATTTTTCATATTATTCTCAAATTTTTATTTTAAATCAGCCTTTTTATTTAAAATTTAGTAATTACAATCCTGCAAATATTTTCTTTGCATTTTCAATATCAGTTTCATCAGGGTGTTTTGCAGCTTCTGCCCATCTTTTTTCAGTTTCAGGAGTTGCAGCATGATGACCTGTAAGGATCCCTTCTTTAGTCATTTTTCTAAATTTCTCAATCAGCTGCGGAGAAACAGCACCTTGGCAAATAAACTCCCTTTCAACTTTGTTCCCATTAGATTCAAGGAATTCCCTCACAGCAGTCATACATTTTTTTGCATGCTCAGAATCAGACTTTGCTCCAAGTGTTCCAAATGCTGAAACTGACTTATTTCTTATTTTTGACATAAATGCCTTCATTTTTTCATCAGCATCACCTTTGTCAACCCAGTATCCAACTATTATTTTATCATAATCATCAGGATTTATTTTATCTGAATCTTTTACATTTAGTAATTCCTTTTCACCTTCAATTACTGAAAATATTGCATCAGCTATTTTTTCTGTATTTCCCGTCAATGTGGAAAATATTACCAGCTTTTTCATTTCTGTTTCCTCCCAGACATTTTTTTAAAACAACACTACTTATATTATTTCCCCAGAAAATTCCTTCTGTCGTGAGTTCTGTATGTGTTTCATGTACTTTCATATATCCTTTTGATTCAAAGTTTTTGAATAATTTATAAAGCCCTTCAAATACTTCTTCAGAAATATATTTTTTTAATTCTGAAAAATATACTTCGGGATATTGAAATAATCCACTTATTCTTTTAAATCTATTTTCCTCTTCTGTATTTTCTGACAGCATATAAAATGCTTTTTCATTATTTATCCTGAAAATATCAGTATCGGCAATCTTTCCTCCAGCTCCAACTCCTATTGGAAGTATGTCGGCTCCTTTATGTGTGAATCTTATATAATTATACCTGTCTTTTCCTTTTCTGACAACTTTTGTATGTTCCATTACTTCATATTCTCCTGTTGCCAGCAATTTTTCAAGGAAAGCATGGTGAAGTTTTCTGTCAGTTTCCAGCTGATAATTCAATTCAAATGTATTTTCCTTTATATCTTTAGACATTTTCGAACCTTCATGAATCATAAGCGAATAAAAACTTGTACTGTCTATTTCCAGATCAGCTACAATTTTTGCATCCTCCATAACTTCTTCCACAGTTTCTTCAGGATAGTTGTATATAATATCTGTACAGACCATTCCACTGAAGTTTTCCTTTAGCTCCTTAAGCCTTCTTATTGCTTCTTCCTTAGTAAATGTCCTATTCAGAATATTCCTTCCCTTTTCAGCAAACGACTGTATTCCTACGCTTAATCTGTTTACTCCATATTTTTCCAGAATTTTTATTTTATTCAAATTCAAATTATGTAAGGTCGTTTCAAGCGTAAATTCACAATTATCTGACAGATTATAGTTTTCATGTATGCTTCTAAATATTTTTTCAAGCTGATGTTCCTTCAATATTGTAGGAGTTCCTCCACCAAAAAATACTACTTTTATTTCCTTACTTTTCATATACGGAGTTTTTCCATACTTTTCAAATTCTGATACAAGAAAATTTGTGTAATCTTCCAGATCATTATCTAATTTTTTTCTGTTAAGATTGCAGAAGGAACATATTTTATCACAATAAGGAACGTGTACATATATTACTCCTTCCTTTTCTTTGGCAGGATTTTCCAGCAGCTTGAAAAGTTCAGTTTCTGTTATCATTTTTTTGTTTTTTCTAAAATGATTTGAAACTAGTCCACTTGAATCTGCATGGGATTTAAATCTTTTTGTAAAATTCCCTTTTTCTTCATCCTCAGTTATATTCTCATCCTGTTTTTCACTGGGATGACCTACAGCTCCAAGCTGTACTTCTGTAACTTTTCTGTCTTCACTTATGTCAAAGGCTGTTCTTGGTCCATTTATATATCTTCCGTTCAAAAACTTTACCTTCAGAAGATGAAAGACAGGTATATTTCTAGTCATCTGAATTGCCATATCCACCTTCTGAAAGTTATCCAGTATTTCTTCGTATTTTTCTCCTTTTTCCACAAATTCAATTTTCACTTTATATGTCAATCTTTTTCTCATTGAAACCATAACTGCAGAAGACTCATCCTCTATAAACAGGAGAGTCACCTTTCGATTATTTTTCAAGCTTGTAAAATATTCTTCCGTTTCATTGATAAAAATATAGTTATCTCCCTGATATCTGAAAAATGGTGCATAACCCACAATAGGATTTCCTTCCGGAGATACTGTCCCTAATATAACAGAACTAAAATTATCAATAAATCCACTTATTTCAAGCTTATTTCTTTCTTCTTCAGAATGCCCCTTTTCATCATTCATATGATCTAAAATTTTATTCAACATCTTTTTTCTCTCCTGTTTTTTAACCGCTCCTAGATGCATTTTTCCACTCCAGATACTGCTATTTTTCTTCTGCATGTTTACAAGGAACTTCTCTTGGTATTCCCAGTGCTTCTCTCGCCATCTTGGCCATTTTTACAAGCTCCATATGCAAGTCTTCAAGTTTTGTTTTCTTAGTAAGCTTTACTTTTACTTCTTCACTTCCATTCACTTTTAAAGTCATTTCCTCTTCATTCACATCCAGTAACTCCGCTTCCTTAACTTCTTCTCCTCTATTATTGAAATGACGTACATACAATGGAAGTACATCTTTATGTTCGTGGTTCATATGTTCTAAAATTTCTTTCATCATTTTTATTTCCTCCATTTTTATTAGTTTTTTATTTTTAATATATTCAATTACTTTAATTCAAAGTTAAACGGCTTTGATATTGTACATTTTAATGTATCAGGATTTTTTACATTTACTCTTATTCTGATTGCTGCACTTTTTGCCTCCTGCTGAAATACTCTACTTCCTCCTGAAGCTGAAATCACACTGACTGAACCGCTTCTATTAAATCGCAACTTTACCATTACTACAACAACACCTTTATTTCCGAGTCTTTGTGCTGCAATAGGATATTTCAAGTTTGGATTATAGGATACCGTAAAGTCTTTTCCTTCATTACATACATCTGTATTTTTACCTTCTCCATTACCTGTTCCCGTTCCTTGTCCTCCACCTGAACCTCCTCCAGATCCACCTGAAGTTTTTCCGGAACCTGAACTGCCGTGACCATTTCCACTACCGGCATTTGCGTGGTTTCCACTTCCTTCTCCTGAATGACCTGTTCCTGCTTTATTTCCACTTGCCAAAGCTGAACTGTTTGAATGTCCTGATTCATTTCCTCTACTTTGTACAGTTTTCCCGTTATTTCCTGAAGGTTGAACTGCTGATGAGGCACCACCTTGCGAAACAGGTATTTTATTATCCGATTTGGAAGTTTTTAACTGTTCTGTCTTATTCTGTAAAACTGCTGATGCATTTTCCTTTTGATTATTTTGTTGTATATTTTGGCTACTAACTGTATTTATTTTTCCCTGTGGCTGAGAAACTGGACTTGTCTGCTGAATTCCTGTATTATCATTACCTTTAGCAGAAATTCCCGCTCCATCGCTTTTCTGTCCTGCTCCTTGGGAAGTATCGTTAAATACACTTTCACTCAAATTTACAGTTACTATTTCATCCTGTTCCTTCCCTTTTCCTCCGCCACCGGAAGTATAGTAAACTACTGGTACAAAGAGAGCTATTATATTTAAAATAATTGAAATTATGTAAAATTTCATTTTTTCCCCTTCTTTACAACTTTTAAAAAATTTATTTTGTCTTTTGATACACGTCAGCTATGTAATCTATCATTCTAGGCGATCCCCTTAATATCTGACCTGTTTCCAAAACAACGAATTTACTATTTTTTATTGCATTGATGTCCTTTATCTGAGGATTTGCCTTCACTATTTCCTGAGGATTCTTTACAAATGTCAGAATTATATCAGGATTTTCTTTTATTATGTATTCTGGTGTCAAAGTAGGACTCATACCTTCCATTCCTGCTGCAATATTTTTAATTTTCAGTATTTCCATGATATCATTAGGCAATGTTCCTTTACCAAAAACTCTCATTGGTGTAGGTGCCAGTATAAACAGACCTTTTTGCTCATCTTTGACCATTTTTTTAATTTCTTCTATTTTCTCCCTTTTTTCAGCAATTATTTTTTCTGCTTCTTTTTCTTTCCCAAGAATTTCTGCTATTTTCTGAAAATTCTTAAATATATCCTCTATTGAATTTGCCTGTACTTTTATAACTTCAATATTATTGGAATTTAAATTTTTATCAATAGCGTCTGATGAATGAAACACTGTAATTACTAAATCCGGTTTCAAGGCTATTATTTTTTCCAGCGATGGATTTATAAATGTCCCGACACTTTCAAGTTTTTCCGTTTTTTCTTCAGGCCAGATTTTAGAATTTTCCAGTCTGGCAATTCCAACAATTTTATCTTCACCTCCAAGAAGATATACCATTTCAATAACTGCTGGATCAAGAACAACTATTCTGTCATATTTTTTTCCACTTTTATCATTTACTTTGGTTTCAGTATTTGCATTGGATTTTTCATTTTCCTTTTTACCACATGAAAAAAATGCAAATAGTAAGACTAAAATAAATAAACTGTATTTTGTTAAATTTCTTATTTTAATATTTTTCATTACTTTTGCCTCCTAAATCTTATTCGGTATTACATAAGAAAAACCATTATTTTCTATCACTTCACAGTTAAATCCATATATTTCTTCCAGAATTTCAGGCCTAAAAAGCTCCTTTGGAGTACCTTCATATGCTATTTTCCCATTCTTCAGTAATATTATGCTGTCACAGTACATTGAAGCCAAATTTAAATCATGAAGCACCATTACTGCTGTAAGGCTTTCATTTTTTACAAAATATGAAGTCAGTTTCATTATTTCCAGTGCATAATTCATATCAAGAGCTGAAGTAGGTTCATCAAGAAGCATTATATTTGTATTCTGGGCAAGTGCCCTTGCCAGAAGAACCCTCTGAAATTCTCCTCCCGACAGTGAAAAAATAACTCGATTCTTAAATTTATCTATTTTCAGCATCTGCATTATTTTTTCTACTTTTTCCCTGTCTTCCCTGTCAAATCCTGTCCACTTATTTTTTATATAAGGAACTCTTCCCATATAGACAACATCTTCTACTGTCAAAGGCATTGTAAGGGAAGATTTCTGGGGAACAAAGCTTAATATTTCAGCAAGTTCTGACTGGGTATATTCCTTTAACTCCTTATTTTCAATTTTAATAATTCCCTCTTTTGGATTCAGATATTTTAATATTACCTTTAGAAGTGTTGATTTCCCACATCCATTAGGCCCTAAAATCCCTATAAATTTTCCTTTTTCTATATTTAAATTTATCCCGTCAAGTAGATTTTCCTCGCTTAAGCCATAACTGAAAGTGGTATTTTCTATTGAAATATCTTTTTTCATTTTCTTATACACCTCTTCTTCTTATTGCAAGATACAGAAAAAAAGGGGCTCCAAAAAATGCAGTTACAACTCCTATTGGAATTTCAACAGGATTCAGCATCGTTCTTCCTATTGTATCGCATACAAGTAAAAATAGTCCTCCACCCAATGTAGATAATGGAATCAGCTTTGTATTACTGCTGCTTTTTGCTATCAGCCTTATAGTGTGAGGCACAATAAGACCTACAAAACCTATCATTCCAGTAAATGCCACTGAAAATCCTACAATCAGGGATGAAACAATAAGCATATTTTTCTTTAATTTCCCTACATTCAGTCCCAGGGAATGAGCTTCCTCATCTCCACTCAGTAAAAGATCCAGTTCATGTCTTTTCAGATAAAAATACATAATTGATATAACAAGAGGAACTATGAGAATAGAAACTTTCAACCATGATGCCGCTCCTACGTATCCCATCATCCATGCCACTATCCTAAAGGAATCCTGGCCTATCATATACATGCTGAAGGAAGTGAAGGCTCCCAGAAATGAAGAAATAGCTATTCCCACAATAAGCAATGTTGTTATATCAGTTTTTGTCTTAGATTTTGAAAGTCTGAATATAATAAGGGAGACAACTACCGATGTTACAAATCCCAATACTCCATACATTACATCGGGTAAATTAAGTATGTATGCAATTACCGCACCAAAAGTTGCACTTGCAGATATACCAATTATGTAAGGATCTGCCAGAGGGTTCTGGAAGACAGTCTGTACGACTGTTCCAGAACTTGCCAGTAGCATTCCTATTAAAATTGCCATAAATATTCTAGGTAATCTCACATCAAAAAGTATTGACCTTATATTTCTTTCATCTATGAAATTTTTATCTGTCAAAAGACCCATTATTTCCTTTATTGATATTTTTGTATCTCCAAGGGAAAGCGCTATAAATATGAATATAATTAGAAGAAATGACAATCCTAAGTATATTTTTCTCATATTTATATTAGAATTCATAGCTTGCTCCTATAAAGTATGTTCTTTCATCTGCAGGTTTATAAACATCACTTTTTGCATCCTGATATACATTGTATTTTTTGTTAAACACATTTTTTATTCCTGCTTCTATTTTTAATCCGCTACTATGCTTGTAATTTGCTGATAAATCTGCAGTTGCATAAGATTTTATTTTATATCCACTTTGATCTTTTGCACTTGAATAGTAGTTTAAATCAGCTTTTACTGCAATACCGTCTGTAATATCATAAACTCCACCTAAAGTGGCTTTTGTTGATGGAACATAAGGGATTTTCTTTCCTTTTTCGTCTCCTTTACTTACTTTTGCATTTACGTAGGAAACTGATTCATTGATTCTAAATTTTCCTAAATACTGTTCTGCAAATACTTCAAATCCTTTTCTTTCTGTTTCCTGAACATTTCTATAAGTCCAGTCTATTCCATGTCCACCTGCTCCCCAGTGTATAAATATCTCATCTTTAGTTTTTGTATAGAATCCTGTCAAGCTTACAAAAGAATTTCCTATCATGTCTTTTAATCCTATTTCATATGTATCATAAGTCTCCGGTTTTATATTATTTAAGCTATATCCAGTTAGAGGACTCTTATCAACCATTTCTGTAGGACTCGGTGATCTATACCCTTTTTCATACTTTGCATAAATATTTCCTGTATCTGAATATTTATAGTTAAGTCCTACTTCATAAGCATTGTTATGACCTTTCTTATTTGTAACCATGGAATCATTCATCGTCATACCCATCATACTTACTTTAGAATTTCTATCGATTTTATATTTTGAATTTTCATATCTATATCCTAATGTACCTTCCAGTTTATCAAAGAAAGTATGTCTTTCTAATAAATAAAATGAATGAGTATTCTTGGAGAGATTTACATTTGTATCAGTATTCACTCTGACAGGTCTACCTCTCATTTCTCTCAATTCATTATTTAATGCCTTTCTTAACATATCGTTATCAGTATATTCATATCCAAATATAAGGTTACCTAACCCATAGTTATAGTTTCCTTTTAATCTTACACCTGTTTTTCTATCCTGGAACAATCCATCATTATCAATTTTTGAATCTTTCTGATCATATTCCCTTCTTATTTTCTGCTTATAACCTAAAACTGATAATTCAAAGTTTTCAGTAGGTTTAACATTATATTCCAATGAATATTCTTTTCTGATAACATCTCCAAATGTCACTGTTTCCCCAGCTTGCTTTCTGTTCTGTGCAAGTTGAGCGGCAGTTATTCCGCTTGATTCCCTGTACTCTTCATTATATCTTGTTGCCTTGAATTTCAGACTCTGATTGTCAGTTATGTTATAAATTAATCCACCTTTTAAAAATTCTGATGATTTTTTATCATTTTCCCTATAACCACGACCATTTATATTTTCATATCCTAAATCAAGAATTAATTTATTATTCATATTTAATCCTGTACTAAATCCTAATTTGTTTGTTTTATAGGAACTGTTCTGAGAATATGCCTTACCGCTAGCCCCTTCTTTCCCATCTTTTTTTGTGATGATATTAACTACTCCACCTGCTGTTCCATTTCCGTATAGAACTGCCCCACCTCCGTTAATGATTTCTATTTTTTCAATATCTTCAACAGCAACAGTATTTATAGGTACTAGAGCATGTGATAAATCAAGGATATTCATAGGTACACCATCTACAAGTATTTTAACACGCCCTGAAGCTTTTTCAGGTCCCTGACCTCTTATATCTACTATATTTCCAAATTTATTATTTACAAAATTGACTCCAGGTGCCCTTCTTAAAATTTCTTCCACATTGTTATAACCCTTTTCCTGAATATCTTCAGATGTAATAACAGTAATATTTTTTATCTGATTCTCGATATTATCGCTGAATCCTGTCGCTGTAACAACTGTTTCCTGAAGTTTTCCTTCATATTCCCCCTCTGCATATAGAGAAAAAGCAGCTAAAATCAAGCTGAAAATTGCAATTTTTTTTAACATAAGTTTCACCCATGTGTGACATTAATATACATTTGTCACACTTCTCCTTTCTTCATTTGTTGTATTTTATTTATTATTTTTTTGTATATTGAGATTGATATTCTTTATATTATTATTTTTTAACTTTGCCATTGTTTCCACTATAATTCCATACTCCAGATGTTCATCTGCAGTAACTGTAATATTTCCTAAAAGTGCTTTTGGAAGCTTGGCCAGTTCAGCCGGAATGCTTTCCAAAGAAATCTGCTTTACATTATCTCCTATTTTTATGTAGTAGTTCCTATTTCTATCTACTACTATTTCTGCCCTGGTTTCTTCCTTTTCATCAAATTTCGCATCAGACTTGGGTATTGACAGCTGAAATTGCGAATATTTATTAAATGTAGTGGCAATCATAAAGAATATAAGAAGCATGAATATTACATCTATCAGATTTAACATTGATATTTCAGTATTCTGCTTACTTCTACGGTTTACAAATTTCATTTTTTAATTCCTTTCACAAATAGAAATATTCTTTTCTTTAATGACACACTCTAATTAAGTACCTTTACAAACAATTTCATGCTTTTTAATTCTAGTAAGAAAATGTAAGGCCGCCCTTTCCATTTCAAGAATTATTGCATCTATCCTTCTATTAAAATAGTTATAGAAAACTAGGGAAGGTATAGCTACAATCAATCCAAAAGCAGTTGTATAAAGTGCTTCAGATATTCCAGCCGCAACAGCTTTTGCACTGTCTGCGTTATTTGCCGTCAATGCAGAAAATGAAGCAATCATTCCAGTAACCGTTCCAAGAAGTCCCAACTGTGGAGCTGTATTTACAACTGCCCCAAGAAGCCACATTCCCTTTTCCAGTTCACCTGTCTGGGCCAGAACTGCTTCCCGTATTATTTCCTCAATATATTCCCTTTCCACATCTTCCATTTTGTCTAAATCTAAATCTATACTTTTCATTATTTTAGTAATAACCGTCGATACAGAATCCTTCTTTGTTTCAGTAACTTTTACTATTTCATCCTTGCTTTCTGTCAGCAGTAGTTTAAATAGCTGTCTTCTGTACTCATTTGTATAATCTTTTTCCTTTGTGAAAAAAAGCCATAATTTCTCGAGGACTATTGCAAATCCGCAGATTGATGCCAGCAATATTCCCCACATAAAAATTCCACCTGCAATAAAATAGTGTATTATCATTTTTATTTTTCCTTTCAAAGTAATTTATTTTGAGAGCAATAATATTCTATCGTATAAATTTATAATAGTCAAATTTATTTGTTATAAAAATAAATTAATCTTTTTTTAAATTATTTTTTGACTTTTTCCAACATTCTATTTTTCTGATTTCAAATATATTTGCTCATATATGACAGTTTGACAAAAAAAATGTAATTTGATAATATTATCTTGAAATTAAGATAATAAGGTGATGTAAATGCTAAAATATAAAGAGCTGCTAGATACCGTTATTACACTTACTCAGGTAAACAGCTATTTCACAAAAGTTCTAAATGAAAATATTTCAGAATTTGGATTAAATCTGACTGATTTTTCTGTCCTTGATCTGCTGTTTCAGAAAGGTGAACAGACAACCCAGAAAATAGGGGAAAAGATATTAGTTACAAGCGGAAGTATTACCTATATATTAAATAAGCTTGAAAAGATGGGACTTATATGCAGAAATAAATCTGAAACTGACAAACGTATTACCCGCATAAGATTGACAGCTGAAGGAAGAAAAGCTATTTTTGAAATTCTTCCCTTACAGATAGAAAAAATTAATGAAATATTTTCTAATTTTTCAAAGGAAGATCTTGTCAGTTTAAACCATCTGATGAAAAAGTTTAACTTTTAATTTTTAAATTTGATTTTTTCTTTTAAAAGGTATAAAATATTAGAAGATAAAGAGCTCGGATATATGTGTATATCTGATGAAAGGAGCTAAAATGAAAAATTCAAATAATATAAATCTAAAAAAGAAAAGCTATCAAAAAAATGAAATGGGGCTGGAAAAAGGGACTTCCCATGAAGAAGAAATTGCAAACTTTGTCAGTCACACTGTCGGGGCAGGACTTTCAATCCTTGGATTTATTCTTCTCATAATAAGAGCCAGCTGGGTAAACAGTATTCCAGCCATTATTTCCTTTGCCATTTTTGGTCTTGGATTAATAACACTTTACACTATGTCGTCTATTTACCATGGTTTAAAGCCTGGAACTGCAAAAATGGTTTTTGAAATACTGGATCATTCAGCCATTTATATTCTGATAGCGGCTACATATACTCCTTTCCTGATTCTAGTTGTAAAATCTCCAACAGGAATGCTTGTACTCTGGATTCAGTGGATTATATGTATAGTTGGTATAACATTTAAAGCCTTTTTTACAGGAAGATTCAGACTATTCTCCACATTGCTTTACCTATTTATGGGATGGATGATTGTGTTCTCATGGGGGGAATTACGTGCAAATATAAGTAATATTTCATTGGTTTTCCTTATTGCAGGAGGAATTCTTTACTCATTGGGAACTATTTTCTATATGTGGAAAATCTGTAAATACAATCACATGATATGGCATATTTTTGTGATTATGGGAAGTATAGCACATTTCTTTGCTGTATTCCTTATTGTATAAAAATTGCAAATTAAAATAAAAATAATCGTTATGAACCATAATATGATTCGTAACGATTATTTTATTTCTTACACTTCTAATATTCTTGTATAAATTTCATACTCTCCATTAAGTTTTTTATCCAGTATTCCCTTGTAATTTTCAATCTGCTGAATATATGATTCATTTTCTAAAGGTTCGTAACCTGTCTTGTAGTCAAAAATATATATTTTCTTATTTTCTTCATCAATATTTATTCTGTCCATAATTTTCTTATTTCCCTCTGAATCATATATTTCAAATTCTGTATATACTTTATATTTTTTATCGTAGATATCCCTATTTTTAGAAATAAACTCTTCCAGTCTGGAAATGATTTCTGTTAAAATAGTTTTTCCTAACATATTTCCATATCTGCTTAAAAGAGCTGACTTTGCCATTTTCCTATCTTCTTCAAGGTTATTTAAAATATGTTCAAAATAATAGTGTATAGCAAGACCTTTCTTTCTTTTAAATTCTTCCTTCAAAGCTATTTTAGAATTTTTCACAGGGAAATTTACTTTACTGTTTGAAAAATATGGCATTATTCTGTTAAGCTTTTCATCTGTCTGCTGTACATCGCCTGTTAAGTCATCTACCACTTTTTTCTCACTTTCGGTAATTTCTCCACATTCATATCCTTCTGTTTCTCCATAAACGTCTATAAGTCTTTTAGCCAGCCCTTTTTCTACTGTTTTGTTTGTATCAAAAAACAGCATCAGATTTTTCTTTGCCCTTGTCAAAGCCACATAATCAGCATTTATTTCTTCCATTTCCTTCTTATATTCCCTATTTTCCTTGATATCACTATAATCTCCCTCAATAAAGGTCTTATTGTACTTTCCAAAAGTTAAGAGAACTTTATTCAGTTTTGTAAATTTTTCATCATATTCAAAATAGATTTCCAAATCATTATACTCGTTTTTATTTTTCTTACTTTTATAGTAAAAAATTGTATCAAATTCCAGTCCTTTTGACTTATGTATAGTCATCAGATTTATTGCTTCCACATCACTGCTGCTCACCTGAGTTATTTTATCCTTTTTTTCTTCCATAAAATTTATAAATTCAAATAAATTGTCGTTTTCCTTAAGTATATTGAAGAAATTGAATATATTTTTTATATCGCTGTTTGTTGAATAGAAATTTATCACATTGAATTTTTCTATTATTTTTTGAGAAAAATTTTCCTTTTCATATTTACTGTTCAGATTTTTTGCCAACTTTTTCAATTCTTTTATTTTATACAGTACATCTGAAAAAAGAAGATTATTTCTCTCCATTTTATCTATTTCTTCATATTTTTTAAGCTTTTCTGCTGTAATTTCTTCCTGTCTGTTAACATATTCTGAAAAAGTCTCATTTTTACTGTCCCTCATATATTCTTCTATTTTCAATTTATTTTCAAGAAGATATCCCACATGGTCATTCAGACAGCCTATGAGGTCAGATCTCATAAATTCCAGAAAATATATAAAGTTATGAAATACAAAATACTTTATTAGTTTATATAATGGTTTTACAGCTTCATTATCAAGTATAGATGCATTACTATTTAATGTATAAGGTATATTTTCTTCATTCAATCTTTTTACGATTTTTTCTATCTGACTATTTGTTCTACATATAATACAACTTTTTCCAAGATTTTTTATTTTTCCTTCCTTAAGCATATATACTATATCTTCATATGTCTTGGCAACTTCAGATTTATCAGGAATTTCTCTTAAGCAATAGCTAAAATATCCACCCTGATAATCTTCATCATCTCTGTATTTTACAGGTAAATATTCCCAATTTTTATCGTATCCCTCATAAATCCTGTTTACATTTTCAATAACCTGTTTATAGCTTCTGTAGGATTTATCAAGATTTTCAACTTTTCCATCTATTATTTTATCAAGTTTTTCAAATAGCTCTTTTTCTCCGCCACGCCATCCGTATATACTCTGCTTTTCATCTCCAACGCAAATTATATTTTTGGCACTTTCCATTAATAAACTCAGGATTTTCCATTGCAGAACACTTGTATCCTGAAACTCATCTATCATTATGGTGTCTATTTCTCCACCAATCAGTTCAAGGAAATTCTTTGTAACACAGTTTCCCTGAATAAAGTTAAGTTCCTTGTTATAAATAAATTTATATGTGTAAACTGAAACATCATTATGAGTAAATCTCTTTGACTTTCTCTTTTCATTTTCAGCAATACTGTAGATTATTTCTGCCATTTCTGTAAGTTTTTCATGCAATGGAATTACTTTTTTTGTAAATATATTTTTTGACAGACTTTTCATGAAAGGTTCTTTTAAATTATTTATTTCTTCAATAAAATTAGCAATATCTTTTCCTTTTGCAGTACTCCCATTTTTTACTTTAAAGCCTTCGTCTTCATAAAAAGCTTCCCAGTTTTTCATTACTGCTTCTATTTTTTCCCTTTTATTTTCAATTTTATCCCTTATTACTTCACTCGTATTCTTAAATTCTTTATAAATATCATGAAAAGCCTTATTTATATAATGTTCTACTGGTTTAATTTCAACTTTTTTCCTTTTATTTTTCACTTCCGCTATTGCTTCAATATGTTCAAATGTTTCTTCAAGATAATTTACAAAACTTGTATTTTCCTTTTTTTCACCGAAATCAGTTTTTTCCTCAGACAAAATAAAATAATTCTGTATTTTTAGTATATCTTTTATAAAATCTATATATGTTGTTATTTTCTTTTTTTCATTTTTTTCTTCTACTAAAAATAGAAATTTTTCAAAATATTCTTCATTTTCTAAAATTTGGCCAAGAATATTCCCATAAAATTCCTCATCCTCTTCATCAAGAGTCTCAAAATTATATATTCCAAAAAAAGGTGCTATCGTATTTTTAAATATCCTGTTTGTAAATCCGTCAATTGTATAAATACGCATTTCATCCTTATTTCTTATAATGTTAAAATATATTTCCTGAAGTTTTTCCTTATTTATCTGGAAATCTTTTAATCCATAAATTTCCTTAAGATTTTTTTCAAGATCCTGCCAGTTATATTCTTCAAAGGCAATCTGATAAAGAAAATCATATATTCTTTCTTTTATTTCAGCAGTTGCTTTTTTTGTAAAAGTCATTACAACTATATTCCTATAATCTGTTCCTTTTATAAGATTAGCTATAAATTCCAGGGAAAGTCTATACGTTTTTCCTGTTCCGGCACTTGCTTTCAGTACTGTCCTATTCATTTTCTCCATCCACCTCATCTTTCCATCTGCATATATTTTTATATGTTCTATAATTAAACGTTTTTGGTTCTTTTTCTCCTTCTCCAATACTGTAATATTCATTTTCATAATATCTTTTTAAAACATTTTTTATATCGTCTTCAGTTAAAGGAGGAGTGTCTCTCCCATCTTTTATTATTTCACCATTCCATGTATCTACTATCCATTTTTTTATTTCTTTTTCATCATTTTCTTCCAGCATTATCGAATAATAATCAAGCTGTCTCTGTGCCTCCTTTATTTTTTCCTTTTTATCTAATTTTCCTGACTTATAATCTACAAAAATTTTTTCCATAGCTGTCTTTATATATAAATCCATTCTTCCATTTATATATACATTTTTATAAATATTTTTTTCTTTATCAAGTCTTACTTTTTCTTCAGAATAAATTTCTATTTCATATTGATTCAGCATTTCTTCCTTTAACTGCCTGAAAAACTTTTTGATAGATTTTGCAATTTCTTCAAATGATATTTCCCTATAAAATTTAATAAATTCCTGTGGCATCTTATATTCATAGGAACTAAGTACTTCATTTAATATTTTCTTTATTTCATTAATATCTGCATCATATTCAAACTTTTCTATCTTTTTCTTATTTCCCTTTACAATTTTTTCATAAACAGAATGGATTATGCTACCAAACATCAGAGGGTTAATCTTTTCATCAATTTCCTCTATTTCCGTTTTTCCTATCATATTTTCAAGATAATATCCATATTCAAACTTTTCTATTTTCTCAAAAGAATAATATCCTAAATTCAATCTTGCATCCTTTAAGCTTTCCAGATCTTTTTTCAGCTTAGATTTTATAAATTTCCCTATTTTTCTCTTTTCCCACTTATCTTCTGTAAAATATCTTTTTACAAAATTAAGTTCATCCTTTTCTGATATTTCATTTTTTATTACTTCCTTACCATATTTCAGCCTAATTTCTTCAATAATTCCTGAACAGTCTTTATTTTCATCTATATTTTTAATATATGAAAGATATACATTTTCTGCATTTACGATATTATTAATAAGTTTAAAGTTTTCAATCCTTTTTTCTTCTTCCGAAACAGGAAGTCCTATTTTTTCCCTCTGTATCTTTGAAAAAAAGAAATTATTTACCTTTACCTCAGGAAATGTATCCTGGAGATTTAAAAATATCAGATTTTTTTTAGAAGTTTCTGAAATTGAGGAAAAATCATTTATACTGTACTGCTCCACATCTTCTTCACTTATTTTTTCAAGATCAAGACTTATAGCCTTTTTATCTAGATATTTCAAAAATAATTTCAGCAGGCTTGCAGATATATTTTTCCCAAAAAATCCTTCCCACAAATCATCAAAATCAAATTCTTCCAGAACTGTCATTTCTGAAAGGGCTTCAAAATATTTATCACGGACATTGCTTCCTTCAATATCATTTTTATTGAAGAGCTCTGAAAGATAATCTTCAAAATCCTTTAAAGTAGAAAAATTCAATATTCTTTCCAGTTCCCCTATAAATTCTGTAAGTACTTTAACTTCATCTTCATATAGGAATCTTTTTCCGTCTTCGTTTTCTTTGAGAAAATTACTTAACTGCTCCTTCGAAATATATTTATAATCCTCCCTTGCAAAAGATTGGAAATAGGAATAAGTTCTTTCCAGACCAAAAGTATTTAAAAAATTATCTGATTTATACGCATTATAAAACTCCTTAACTTTAAACATGTAATGTACATCACCATTTTTTAAATGAACTGGCCTTACATTTTCCAGAATATTGTATAAATGTTCCAGAACCTTATAAATTTTTGTTTTCTGCATTGTTATTTCAAGATTATATTTTATTTTAGACTGATTCAGAAGATGATAATCTGACTCATTATTTTCAATGCTTCCCTGTAAATCATATATTTTACAGTCTTTTACATCTTCACCTGAAATATCACTGGAAGAAAGCTTTTTTATCATCCCCAGAAGCTGAGCAAATTTATTTTCATATTCATGAATTTCAATATTTACACCAAAATCCCTTTCAAATTCTTCCTTTTCAGGCAGTGAAAAGCTATCTTTTATCTGGAGTTTTTCTTCATCAAAATCATTTTTCCCAATCTGAATCTTATTTTCCACTTCAATTCCCTTTGATTCAAGAATTTCAATCATTTCTTCTTCAAATGGAGTAAATTTAATTTTATTTATAAAACATATTTTCTTATATTTTTTTATGAAAACATCTGATATATTTTCTTTTCTTCTAAGCATATAAGGCAGAATAAGCCCTTTTTCCTGTACCTTTTTTTCTACATTTTTATTTATCTTAACAAGCTCATCAAATATTTTTTCCTGCCATTTTTCAAGGCCTAATTCCTCTTTATTTGAATAATCCACCTTATATTCCTGCAGTTCAGAAAAGAGTGTATAAAAATTATATGCAATGTCAATTGCATCATAATAATTCTTTATTTTCAGCTCTCTTTTTATACTTTTATCCAGTGAATTATAGAATAGTACAGCCTGTTTTTCTTCCTTTATAACAATTTTATCCGTTTCAAAAAGTTTTTCATAAAAATCATAGCTGTTCATTAGTTTAAAGTTATTGAAAATGTTCTGAAATGTTTTTAAGTACTCCCTTTTTATTTCAAAAAACGAAGAAGTATTTTCAAATACATATAAAACTTCTTCATTCTTATTAAATTCTTCAGAAAGGATTTCCTTCAAGTCAGATTTTAAGCCAAGATAAGTTAGTTTCATTATAACTCCCACACTCCTTTTCTAATATTATATATTATACTTCTTTATCTAATTATTTACAACTGAAATTGCTGTGGATATTTTTACTTTTACAGAATTTCCTTATTTTCCTGGATTTTTAGCCATATAAAAAGTCAACTCAGTTTTCAAGTTCTCAAAAAGAACTTTATAAAACCAAGTTGACTATTTTTTTATTATCTTATTATTTGAAACAGTACTGCTACAACTAGAAATGCTGTTGCTATCCATTCAGTAAACTTTTCAATTCCTTCTTTTTCCTCGTCTACTATATTGGCATTTTTAGCCAGTCCCTGACTTCTGTCAGGCTGTAGCAGAATAACAGCTATCATGATTATAGCTAAAACTACTAAAATTATTACCAGTAAATTTTCTAACATTATTCCTCCTATGAATTTACGGCAAATTATACATTAACTACTTAACTGCAGAATCTCCCGCTTTTACTATTACAGTGAATTTTTCAGGAATTAAGCTTGCTCCTCCAACTAATCCACCATCTATATCTTTTTGAGCGATAAGCTCAGCCGCATTGGCATCATTCATTGATCCACCATACTGAACTGTTACATTTTCAGCCACTTCAGCACTGTAAAGTTTTCCAAGTAATCCTCTTATAAATGCATGAACTTCCTGAGCCTGTTCCGGAGTTGCAGTTTTACCTGTTCCTATTGCCCATACAGGTTCATAAGCTATTACTACATTTGCCATTTCTTCAGCAGATACATCTTTCAATCCACCTACTACTTGTTCTTCAACTACTTTTTCAGTAGTTCCATTTTCTCTTTCTTCCAATTTTTCTCCAACACATAAAATTGGTTTTAATCCATGTTTAAGTGCCGCTTTTACTTTTTCATTAACTATGGCATCAGTTTCCCCATAGTATTCTCTTCTTTCCGAGTGTCCTAAAATAACATATTCAACACCTAAATCTTTTAACATTAATGGAGAAACTTCTCCTGTATAAGCCCCACTGTCATTTGCATTCATGTTTTCAGCAGCTATTTTAATATTTGATCCTGCTGTTTCTCTTGTTGCTGTCTCTAAAGCTGTAAACGGTACCCCTATAACAATCCCTGCATTTTTAACATCTGCAACTAAAGGTTTAAATTCTGCAAAAAATTCTGCTGCCTCTTTTGCAGTTTTGTTCATTTTCCAGTTTCCCGCTACGATTACTTTTCTCATTATTCTTCCTCCATATTTTTATTTTTCCTAAATATTTTAGCATACTTTGTCATATTTAACAATAATATTTATTTAGTATATTACACTCTGAAAAAAATATAAGCTTTAAAAGCAGTTCTCAAACTGCCGGACTATTTTAGTTTTCAGTTTTTTCATTTAATTCTGCAAATGCAGTTATTGTGCTTGCAAGGTTTTGGAAATTTGCAGGAACGATGATTTTTGTAGCATTACCATCAGCAGCTTTTTCAAACGCTTCCATTCCTTTTAACGAAAGTACTTCAGGTGTAGGTTTTGCTTCATTCAGAAGTCTCAATGCTTCTGCTTTTGCCTTCTGAATTGAAAGAATAGCTTCCGCTTCCCCTTCAGCTTCCTTTATAGCCTGTTCCTTTTTAGCTTCCGCCCTCAATATTGCCGCCTGTTTTTCCCCTTCAGCCACTAATATTGCAGATTCTCTTTTTGCCTGTGCTTCAAGGATATTTGCCCTTTTTTCCCTTTCTGCCTTCATTTCCTTTTCCATGGCAGATCTTATGTCAGCCGGCGGAATTATACTCTTTAACTCAACCCTGTTTACTTTAATTCCCCATGGATCTGTAGCTTCATCAAGCTCAACTCTCATATTTGTATTTATTACATCTCTCGAAGTCAATGTCTGGTCAACAGTCATATCCCCGATTATATTTCTCAATGTTGTTGCAGTAAGATTTTCAATAGCTGATATAGGTCTTTCAATTCCATAAGTATATAACTTTGGATCAGTTATCTGAAAATATATTATTGTGTCAATTTGCATAGTGGCGTTATCTTTTGTAATTACAGGCTGAGGTGGAAAATCCACAACCTGTTCCTTCAATGAAACAACCCTTGCAACTCTGTCAAAAAACGGATTTATAAAATTCAGACCTGATGACAGCGACTGGTCATATTTTCCTAATTTTTCAATAATGTAAACTCTTGATTCAGGAACAATTTTAATAGCCTTAAATATTATTATTAACGCAGCTACTATTACTATTATTCCAAATGGTAATAAAAGAAACATTGTAATCTCCTCCTAAGTTTTATTTAAAATATTTTTCTGATACTATTTTCTTTCAAGTATAATCTTATTTCCTTCAAAATTTTTAATTTTGACAATATCTCCTACCTTAAAAAATTCATCACTAGTTCCTGTCCATATGGAACCTTTAAATTTTACTTCATATTCCTTTTTCTGTTTGTCAGTATTTACAACTTTTTCGATTTTTATTTCAGAACCTTTCATTTGAGGACTGAATTTTTTGTCTGCCTTTTGAATGTATCTTCTCAAAACAGGTCTTGTAAATATTACAAAAATCAATGAAAATACCGCAAAAATAACAAATTCCACAGTAGGATTATTTATAAATCCTGCAAATACCGTCACAATTAGAGCGGCAAGAGCCAGCCATATTGTAACAAGACCAGGTATCACAATTTCAAGTATTGCAAATACTGCCGTAGCAATTGCCCAAAACATAGCTCCCATTAAAGTTCTCCCTCCCGGAAATTAATCCATTCGTAAGTTTTTTTGTTTTATACATTTAATATGTCATGTATAAAATTTCTTTTTTATATTATACTACATTTTTTACTTTTTTTAAAGATTAATAAATTTTTTATCCAGTAGCAGAAATATAAAATTTTATCAGAATTTCATTATTTTACACAAATTATTTATACAGGTTTATTGATTCCCTGAATTTTGCAATTTTAGTTTCAAGTTCTTCCTTAATTGCATTTTCCTTGTCAACAACAGCCTGAGGTGCTTTCGATAAAAATGCTTCATTTGAAAGCTTTCCTAAAACCTTATCCAGTTCCTTCTGAGTTTTTTCTATATCCTTTTCAAGTTTTGCAATTTCCTTTTCCTTATCTATAAGATCAGCAAGCGGAACATATATTTCAGTAGTTTCAACTAGTCTGAATCCTACAAGTTCAGGAATTTCAACATTAGGTGTGAAGTCATATTTTTCAACATTCGCAAGCTTATCTAAAATCTTAGGATTGTGCTCCAGTATTTTCTTTTCAGTTTCATTTACTGTCTTGAATATTACTTCTATTTTCTTTGAAGGGGAAACATTGTTTTCTCCTCTTATGTTTCTTACAGCTGTTACTACTTCCTTCAAATAGTCAAATTCCTTTTCTGATTCAACACTTACTAAAGCCTTGTCTTCCTTAGGGAAATCTGAAAGCATTATAGTAGGCTCATCTATTTCAAGTTTCTGCCATATTTCTTCTGTAATAAATGGCATAAATGGATGAAGCATTTTCAGACCATTATCAAGCACATGCTTTAATACCCACTGGGCAGTTGCTTTGTCTGTACCTTCTCCACCGTAAACTCTTGTTTTAGCAATTTCCACATACCAGTCACAGAAATCTCCCCTGAAAAACTCATAGGCTATTTTTGCCGCACTGTCAAGCTCGTATTTTTCCATGCTTTCATTTATAGCTTTTGATGCTGACTGAAGTTTTGACAGTATCCATCTGTCTTCCAGCTTAAATTCCAAATCCATTACAGACACTTTGTCATCAAAATCTTCAAGATTAGACAACACAAATCTTGATGCATTCCATACTTTATTTGCAAAAGCTGATCCCATTTCAAGAAGTTTTTCTGAAAAATGTATATCCTGGCCTTGTGATGTATTGTAAAGGAAACTGAATCTTATTGCATCAGCTCCATATTTATCTATAAGATCCAGAGGATCAGGTGAGTTTCCTAGGGATTTACTCATTTTTCTTCCCTGTTCATCTCTTATAAGACCATGTAAATATACATAATCAAAAGGTATCTCATCATTTATATATAAACTCATCATTACCATTCTTGCTACCCAGAAGAACAGTATGTCTGCTCCTGTTACAAGTACATTTGTCGGGAAGAATTTTTCAAGATCCTTTGTTTTATCAGGCCATCCCATTGTGGAGAAAGGCCATAAAGCTGATGAAAACCATGTATCAAGTACATCTGTCTCTTCCCTTAAAGGAACATCTTTCCCAAACTTTTCCCTTGCCTGAGCCTTTGCTTCCTCTAAATCCCTAGCTACAAATATTGAACCGTCTTCCGCATAATAGGCAGGGATTCTGTGTCCCCACCAGATCTGTCTGGAAATTGTCCAGTCCCTTATATTTTCAAGCCAGTTATAGTACACTTTTTCCCATCTTTTTGGAGTTATCTGTATTTTACCATTTTTTACTACTTCCAGAGCTCTTTCAGCAAGAGGTTTCATTTTTACAAACCATTGTGTAGACACTCTCGGCTCAATTACTGAGTCACATCTGTAACAGTGACCAACAGCATTTTTATGTTCCTTCACTCCTACAAGGTATCCCTGTTCTTCAAGATCTTTCAGGATAGCCTTTCTTGCTTCAAATCTTTCAAGCCCGCAGTATTTTCCACCATTTTCATTTACTCTTGCATCTTCTGTAAATATATTCAGGAAAGGAAGGCCAGTTCTTTTTGCCACCTCAAAATCGTTAGGGTCGTGGGAAGGGGTCATTTTAACTACTCCTGTTCCAAATTCCATATCTACATACTCATCAGCAACTACAGGTATTTCCCTGTCCATTAATGGCAGTATTACCTTTTTTCCTATTAAGTCCTTATATCTCTCATCATTAGGGTTTACAGCTACACCTGTATCTCCCAGCATTGTTTCAGGTCTTGTTGTAGCAATTACAACATATCCGTCACTGTCTTTTATAGGATATTTTATTTCCCATATTTTTCCATTTTTTTCAAAGTGGTTTACTTCGTCATCTGCAAGGGCAGTTTTATCATGTGGACACCAGTTTACAATGTATTCTCCTCTATAAATAAGACCATCATTGTAAAGTTTTATAAATACTTCCTTTACAGCTCTTGAAAGTCCTTCATCCATTGTAAATCTTTCTCTCGACCAGTCAGGAGAAACTCCCAGTTTTCTCAACTGCTTAGTTATAAGTCCACCGTGTTTTTCCTTCCATTCCCATGTTTTTTTCAGGAATTCTTCCCTTCCGATTTCTTCCTTTGAAGTTCCCTGTTCCTTCAGCATTCTCTCAACTTTATTCTGAGTTGCAATTCCTGCATGATCCATTCCTGGAACCCATAAAGTATCAAACCCGCTCATTCTTTTATATCTTATTATTGCATCCTGAATAGTGTTATCCAGCATATGTCCCATGTGAAGTATCCCTGTTACGTTAGGAGGTGGGATTACTATTGAGTAACCTGGCTTCTCATCATTATGCTGTGCACTAAAGTATCCATTTTCTTCCCATGTTTTATACCACTTGTCTTCAATTTCAGTTGGCGAATAAACTTTATCCAGTTCTTTTTTCATATTTCCGGAATTTCCCGTAATTTAGCTGCATACCGGAAATTCCTTACCTCCAATCCTTTTATATTATATTTTGTATCACAACATTCATTTCTTATATATATTCATTTTTCATCATAATTACTGCATTCTGATTATTTCCATAATAATTTTTTCTTACCGATATTTCTTCAAAACCATTTTTTTCATAGAGTTTTATCGCTTTTTCATTGTTTTCATTAACTTCCAGAAATATTTTCCTTCCATTTTTACAAAAAATATCAGCTGTATACTTCAGCAATGCATTGCCATATCCTTTCCCCTGTTTTTTCTTCAAAACAGCTATTTCAAAAAGATCGGTACTGTCAAAGGTATCGTAAAATACTGCATATCCTGATATTTCCGGAATTTTTTCTGCAGATAGGCAGTAAACACTGTACAGTTCATTATTCAGAATTTCTAAAAAATAACTTTCATTTTTCTTTTCTTCAAAATTTTCATTGTGAATTTTTGTAAGCTTTTCGACTATTTCAGGAGATTCAATCCCTGCTCCAATTTTTATTATATTAATCCCAGTCTGTTTAATGGCCACCATCTTAATAGTAACTTTCCTTTTATCCTATCTTCTGAAACATATCCAAAAAATCTTGAATCAAGACTGTTTGTAGTGTTATCTCCCATAGCGATATAATAGTTCTTATTAAGAGTTAAAGTTTCTCCCTTTAACAGTTTCAGGAACAGGGCATCATCATATTTAAAGTCCATTATAGGAAGTACCAGTTCATCTCTTCCTTCCACTTTAAGAAAGAATGTATAATATACATCATATTTCGGATTACCTTCCTCATAACGGTCTTCGTTTCCTACTATATCCTTAAATCCTTTATTTGTACCTATTCTAGCTAAAAATTCTTCCGGAGTCAGAAATTTATAATTTCCATCTTTATACCCTGACCAGTCAGTTCCGGTAACAAAATTATCTGTTCCTTCTATTTTTGCTTTTCCTTTAGGGATTATAACTATTTTATCAATTTTTACTTTATCACCTTTTTTAGGAATATATATCTTACTGTCTAATAAAAAACCGTCTTTAGTGTAAGGTCTGTTCAATTTTTCTGCTTTTTTATCATCTAAATAAATATTTCCTGCGTCAACATTTGAAACTCTGACATTTCCTGCATTATCCACTGTTGAAGGGTCTGTTAAATCCATTGCCTGTATATCTTTAATCTGTAAAGTCTGACCCGCTACTCCTACCAATCTTTTTGTGAACATAAGCTTATTTGTCATAGGTTCTTTAAATGCCACGATATCATTTACCTTTGGAGATGTAAATTTATATTTTACCATATTTGCAAAAACTCTGTCTTTTATCTTTATTGTTTCTTCCATTGATCCTGTAGGAATTACATAATTTCCAATATAGAAAGTCTGTATAAGAAGTACAAGCACTACTGCCATTACCGACATGTCAACCCTGTGAAGAGCTTTTCCAAAACTGCTTCTACGTTTCTTTTCAACTTCTATTTTTTCCTCAAGATTTTCTATTGTAATCTTTTTATCGGCATTTTTTTTATCTTCCTTTATTTCCTCCAGAAGAGTTCTCTCTGTAATTTCCTCTTTGGTAGGACGTCTGAATAGGAAGATTAGAGCTAAAGCTAATATTGCATTTATTACTAAAAATATATAAAATTTAACATCCATTATATTAAACATTAGACGACCAAGTATAAGCATTACTATATTTCCCATAAATATCCATTCATGCTGTGCACGAAGCAGAAAAAATACTGTATTCAATATAAACATGGCATAAACACCTATTATTTTTATTCCGACATTGGCATCAGGCGTCCTGTCTGAAATAAAAAAGAAAATAACAGTTACTATCAGTCCTGCTACAGTAATAATATTTCCCGTCTTTAAATTTTTTTCATTTTCCTCCAGTGAAATTTTATTTAGCAGAAGATCTTCCTTCACCTTTATAAAATCTATGACTTCCTTTTCCTTAAAAAAGAAATATGCAAGAAATATGGCAGTCACTAAATAAAATATTCCCCATAACAATATATTCATCTTTTTCCTTTCCTATAAACAGAAAAAGCTAGCAATTGCTAGCTTATAGCTACTTTCTAATTTCTTTAATTCTAGCAGCTTTTCCTGATAAGTTTCTTAAATAATATAATCTTGCTCTTCTTACTTTTCCTATTCTCTTAACTTCTATTTTTTCGATTAAAGGAGAATTGATAGGTATTATTCTTTCAACACCTATACCTGAAGATACTTTTCTTATAGTGAAGTTTTTAGCTACGCTTCCTCCAGAAACTCTAATAACTACACCTTCAAAAACCTGTATTCTTTCTTTGTTTCCTTCTTTTACTTTGTAGTGAACAGCTATTGTGTCCCCTGCTTTAAATTGAGGAATATCAGATTTAAGATAATCTTTTTCTACTAATTCGATTAATTTCTCTTTCAAGAAATCCACTCCCTTCTTTACGCGATATTCATTTCATCTATACCGATATTCTTCGGCAGCAACAATAAAAGCGGAATATCCTTTTTAATATACGTGATATTCTAACATATTTTTTTTAATTAAACAAGTATAATTTTGAAATTTTTTTTATTTTTTTACTTCTTTTATTTTATACTCCAGAAACTTCCCCTGCAATGTTCTCATTCAGCTTTTCTTTTATTATTTCCATGTCATTATATTTTCCTAAAATATGCATAAATTTTGTAATGGCAGCTTCAGGAGTCATGTCATGGCCACTTATCACACCAAGTTTCACAAGTTCTGAGCTTGCTTCATAAATTCCCATTTCCACACTTCCTTCATTGCATTGGGTAACATTCAGCACTACTACACCTGAATCAATTACAAATTTTAATGCCTTTAAAAATGCTTTATTTTGCGGAGCATTTCCATTTCCGTATGTTTTCAGGATAAGTCCCTTAATATTTTCATTTCCTGAAAAAATTTTCAGAAGAATTTCCGGATTGAAACCAGGAAAAATATCAAGAATTATCACATTAGTGTCTATTTCATAATCCACATAAAATTTTTCTTCAGGTTCCGGCATTTTTAAAAGCCTGTCTTCATATACTTTTATTTTTGACCCTGCTTCCCCTAGAAACAGATAATTTGGAGAAGAAAATCCAAAATAGTTTGATGTATTCAGCTTTCTGGATCTATTCCCCCTAAAGAGATAATCTCTGAAAAAAACACATACTTCAGGTATTACAGGTAATCCATACTCTCTTTTTCCAGCCGGAATTCTATTCTGTCTTTCTATTATTTCAATGGAAGTTAAGAGATTCTGAAGCCCGTCACTTCTGACTTCCTGAATAGGCCTCTGCGCTCCTGTAAGAATAACTGTCTTTCCTAAATTTTTCAGCATAAAGGACAGCATCCCTGCAGTATAGGACATTGTGTCTGTTCCATGCAGAATAACAAATCCCTTATATTTATAATAATTTTCATCTATTATTTCAGCAATTTCCTTCCATACTTCACAATTCATATCTGAAGAATCTATAACATCCTTTATTTGTGCGTATCCTACATTCAGATTTTCCAGAAACTGATAGTTTTTTACAACTTCACTCCATGATTTTGAAGGTCTTAAGGCACTTTCAGGATCATTTTTATCTGAATGAACCATGCTTATTGTTCCTCCGGTATTTATTATGAGAACTTTTTCATCCTCCATTTCCCTTTCCTCCATTCTTAAAATTCCGGTTTACTTTTTAATTTTACATAGTAATTATAACCTACATTGCATCTTTTTTAAATAGAAAAAATCATTTTTTCCTAAAAATGTAAAATTTATATAATATTATGGTATAATCTGATAACTAAAAAACATTTTATATAAATTCAATGTAGGGAGTGATTACTTTATGAAACCTCAGGAACTTTATGAAATAATGTCTAAGATACCTTTATTTAAAGGTTTTAATATAGAAGAAATCGAAGAAATTCTGAAAACTATGAATTTTCAGATTAAGAACTACAAAAAAGGCGAAACCGTTTTCTTTAGAGATGATTCCCTTGAACAGATTATCATTATCCTGTCAGGAACTTCCAAAGGAGAAATGCAGAAATTTAATGGGGATACTATAACTATTGACTACATTACTCCATATCAGCTTATTGCTCCCGCTTTTATTTTTGGAAGCAATAGAACTTTCCCTGTAGATCTTATTTCTACAGAAAATTCAAAATTTTTATTTTTAAATAAAGATAATTTTCTAAGTGCCATGCAGAAGGATGAAAGACTTCTTGTTAATTTTCTGGATGAAATTTCAAACAAGGGACAGCTTCTTTCCAAAAGAATATGGTTTAACTTTATGAATAAAACAATAAATGAAAAAGTCCTCAGCTATATTAAGGAAAATCAGAAAAATGGATATATCTCATTTAAACCTAATATTTCTGAACTGGCTAAAAAATTTGAAGTTACACGTCCTTCCCTATCGAGAGAAATTTCTTCCCTATGTGACAAGGGAATTCTTACAAAAATCAAAAGTGGCAAGTATAAATTGAATTGTGAAAATCTATAAAATTAAAACGTTTGAATAAAAGAAGAAGAGTGGTTGGGGATCCACTCTTCAAGTAACGCTATGAAAAGACAAAAAAGATAAAATCTTTTTTAAAAATAAGTACTAATAAAATATACCCTGATTTTGATAAAAAGCAATACCTTCTCAATAATTTTTTTACACCTTTTTCAACTCACTGTTATTTCAAATCTTTTTTCCTTATCTTTTTCCATTGTTAAAACTGTATTTTTATTATCTTCATTCTTTTTCAACTTTTAAAAGAAAATATTAACATTAATTTTTTTTGTTATTTTTCAATAAAAATTTTAATAAAAAAATCCGATCTACCGTTTCGACTTAATTTTTGGTAGCCTGTAAAAGTGTACAGGTGGTAGTCATGTTTATAATGATGTACAGAATCCGTGCTAAGTCTTGACCGCCGTGATTTTCCTGATTCAGCATATAAAGAGATGACCCCATTATAATAGAGTAAAGCCCAAAAATTGTATTGTCGGTAACAAATAGACCAGAAATATTAATTTTATATTATTTCCTTATTTTTTACATATACATTATATACTCTAAATTTCAGATTGTCAATCTTTTAAAATTTAGAATTTTCTGTTATAATATTATAAAAACATTTTTATCAGCAGGAGGAAATCTTATGAATGAAACACTGAAAAATCTGATTGAAAGAAGAAGCATAAAAAAATATAAAAATGATAAGATTGACACAGGTCTTTTAAATCAAATACTTGAAGCAGGAACATATGCCGCAAATGGTAGAGGTATTCAGGGAACATCTATTGTTGCCATACAGAATGCCGAACTTATAAAAACTCTGGAAGTAATGAATGCAAAAGTAATGGGAAATCCGGATGCAAAGCCATTTTATAATGCACCTACAGTAGTTGTTGTTTTTGGAGACACTACTTCACATACATTTGTTGAAGACGGAAGCCTTGTAATGGGAAATCTTATGAATGCCGCTTATGCTCTTGGAGTTGATTCATGCTGGATTCACAGGGCAAGACAAATTTTTGAATCTGAAGAAGGTAGAAATCTTGCACGTGAATGGGGAGTGGAAGATAAATATGCCGGAATAGGATTCTGTATTTTAGGCTATCGTGACTGTGATCTTCCTTCTCCTAAACCTAGAAAAGATGATTTTGTAAGAATTATTCTTTAATGATGCGGGATTATTCATATGGAAAATAAAAAAGAAAGTAAAAAAAAGGTTGCGGAAACTTTCAGACTTGGATTGCTGCTATGTCTTGTAGGAGGATTCACCGATGCCTATACTTTTACTATAAGAGGAAAAGTTCTTGCAAATGCCCAGACAGGAAATATGGTATTTTTTGCCCTCAGACTTATTGAAATGAAATGGATGAAGGCACTGTTTTATTTCCTCCCAATTGCGGCTTTTGCACTTGGTATTTTAATTGCCGAATTTATAAAAGAAAAATTTAAACATAGCAGAATCCACTGGAAACAGATTATAATCCTTATGGAAATAGTGGTTCTTCTTGTTTCTTCCTTTATTCCTAAAGGTGAACTTAATGTCTATGTAAATATTGCGATTTCTTTTGTCTGTTCCCTTCAGGTACAGGCCTTCAGAAAGATTCGGGGAAATATTTCTGCAACAACAATGTGTACAGGAAACCTAAGAAGCGGAACGGAAAACTTATATCACTATCTAACTACAAAAGATAGGGACTTCAAACATAATTTTTTAATTTATTATGGCTTAATAGTCTTTTTTATGATAGGTGCGATAGCAGGTTCATTTTTTTCTGAACTTCTTGCTGAAAAAGCCCTTCTAGTATGCTGTGGAATATTATTTATAGTCTTTACTGTAATGTTCAAAGATAATATATGATTTTTACCTGAAAAATAAAAAATAATAAAACTAACAAATGGAGTGATTTAAATGAGAAAAATATTAACTATTATTATGTTAACATTATTGTTAACAGTTAGCTGCGGTAAACCGGAAGTTCAAAAAATTCTTGAAAAGGATTTAAATGCATTACAATCTGGAGAAACAACTAATATAACAGGAATTATTCCAAATTCCAAGAAATTTTCAAATACCAACAGTGAAATGTCTGCAGCTTTTGCAAATGCCTATAAAAAATTAACTTATAAAGTTACAAAAACAAAAGTTGAAGGGGACACTGCAACTATGAATGTTGACTTAAAAATTCCTGAATTAGCAAGTTATTTTCCTGAATATTTTCAGAAGGCAATAGAATTACGTTTTTCTATGTTAAATGGAAAAGAGGAAGATGCAGAAGCAAAAATTAAAAACCTTGCAAAAGAATTCTTTGAAGAAAAATTAAATTCAAAAGATTTAAAATATTTCGAAAAAAATGTGGAAGTCGTATTTAAAAAAGAGGGAAATGAATGGAAATTTGATGAAGGAAATTCTAAAAATAAAGATTTCATAGATGGTCTGACTTTAGGATTTGCTTCTATACTGGAAAAAATAAATAAAGACAATAAAAACGACGGTAAGTAAAAGGGTAAATACACAAAATTACCTTTCTTTACTTCATTTTAAAATTATACAAAATTTGAAATTTTCTCGTAAAAAAAAGGCAGTAAAACCTAAGTTTCACTGTCTTTTTTCTTATCTTTACTAGTAAATAGCCCTGAATCCTATTCCACCTCTTACATTATTTCCTTTAGTGTCATATCCTGCATTCAGTGTAAATCCTACTCTTGTGTTATCAATTCCGATATTTAAATCAAATTTACCGTTTCCTCTTCTGTCTTCCTTTTCCCCTCTGATTCCAAACCAGTCAGCTGTTGTATATCTTACTCTTGCTCTATTGTTTACATCTCCAACTTTTCCAAGTTCATTTTCATAAGCTGCTGTAATTCCAACAGAAAGCTGAGTTCTGACAGCAAGTGGCTGTATGTACTTGAATTCCAGTCCTACTTCCGGTTTTATTGAATAGTAGTCATTTCCTTCCACTTCAAGTCTCATTTCTCCTGATTTTTCCTTTATACCGGTAAATCTTCCATATTCCATTTTTAACAATCCATATGGTTTCAGATGAGTTCTTTCACTCATTCTTATATCATAACCTAATTCATTTTTCAATGCCGCTCCATATGAATAGTAGTTAGCTTTTGCCTGGAATATATCATCTACAACAAGGAATCTACGGTTCATTTCATTTATTCCTGCAAATACATCTCCAGATATAGTCCATCTTAAATTTCCATTATGATCTGATGCCGGAGAAATTGTTTTAAATATTCCTGCCTTCAGCATTGTCTGATTTTCTTTAGAATTTCCTATATCCTTAAATTTGAATCTGTTATGAACAGCTCCTGCATACCATCCTGAACTATGACCAAGTTTTACTGTTTCATCTTCATGAACATAGGCAACTCCATAAGCATTACTTGTATAGTCTATAATTCCTGCTGTATCTGTCTTGTATTCATCCCTCATTCCAAATACTTTTATCTTATTATTCTGTTTAGAAGGATTTCTCCATTCGTCCTTCAGATATCTGAATTCCTTGTCAAGCATATTTCCAGTAGCATTTATTCTCATTTGAGTATTTGCATACTGATGTCCCATCATTTCATCCATTGCCTGATAGAAAAGTATTGCTTCATTATTACCTATTCCATTCAGTTTTTGGAACAACTGATTTTCTCTGCTTCCAAGTACTTCCACTCCATATCTTTGTTCCAATCCATCTAAGAAATTGTATGTATCCCTAACATTTACAGGTGTTGCTTCATTGCCTGCCCAGTATGTATAAGGTATTTTTGCAAGGTAGGCATTTTGTATCGTTCCATCACTTGCATTTTGTGAAACAGTCGCCATCCATGTCAGAGAACCTGAATATATACTCCATTTTTCAATCTGCTGGTTTGCTCTTATCATTGCATTGTAAGGATCCGTTATTCTTGAATCTAGCTGGATGTATTTTCCGGTAGTATTCTGTGCCGCTTCCGCTCCAATTATCAGATCCGCTTTCTTAAGGTTAGTAAGGGCACTCAGTCCTGTAATAGGAGTAGTATAATTTCTATTTGAAGTATCTATATACATACCTATTTTTGATACTTCCATAGGTTTAAATTCTTCTCCTGATGTTGTCGCAACTTCAGGTACAACTGGTGTTCCGTTTACAGTAATTGTTCCTGTAACACTTCCACGAGGAACTTCTATTTTTACCCCTTCTACAGTCTTAGTCAGGTCACTTGCCTTGCTTACACCTATTATAGAAGAATCTGAAATATCTTCAGCTCTTGTTCCTGCAGGTACTGTTGTTCCATTTATATTGAAGCTTCCATAGTTCTTTACTATACCTAAGTTATTACCTGCCATATCTCCTTTAGTTAATACTCCTACAGCATCTGCGGCAGTTATATCTATTTCTCCATGATTTTCAATAGTTGAACCATTTCTTACAACAACTCCGACAACTTTACTTAAATTTGAACCATTTGATTTTATCTTTCCGTAGTTATATCCATAAGCTCCGTTATCCAGATAAATTCCTGTAGTTTCACTTGAATTCAGGTTTATTACAGCATTACGGTTTGATGCAGTACCGTTGTAGACTGTTGTTCCGGCACCAGTTCCGTACATTCCGATACTTCCTTTTCCAATAACGTTTATTGTACCATTATTTACAATATTTCCTGTATAAGGCTGTTTTCCTGCTGCAAGTTCTGTCGCAGTTGGAGTATATCCAGCAGCCATTCCAATAGCATAACGGTTATTCAATGAATTTGTAGGATCCATATAACTTTCACCTACTGTAATTGAAGCATTATTAACAGCTGTTCCTCCATGAGTACTGTAAATTCCAATATTTCCATCTCCTGCTCCAAAATTTATATTACCGTTGTTTATAACTTCTCCTGCAGAATATATTCCATAGTTGAATGATCCTGACGCTGTAAGATCCGTATTGTTTATAACTTGAGCTCCTGTTCTGTTATCGTTAGAGTATATGTATACAGTGTCATTTCCAAGATTATTTATTGCCGCAATATTACTTATAACTTTATTTCCAGCTGAACCTGCACCTTTTTCCACAAGGATTCCAAAAGAGTTGTCTCCTATGGAAATATTTGATCCTGCATGTGCAGTTACTGTCTGACCATCTCCATTTGCATAAACTGCAGCCGCCTGATCAGAACCAACTGTTATTGTTCCTCCAGTCAAGTCTACATTCCCACCTTGACTGAATATTCCTGTACCTGAATTACCGATATTCAAGTTACCACTATTCTGTACTTCATTTCCATAAATTCCTACCGAATATTTTCCAACTGTTATATTTCCTGAGTTTGTAACTTTATTTCCATTTTTAGAATAAATTCCTACACTTCCCTTTTTAGGTGTTTCACTTATAGGATTAGTTAAAGTTATATTTCCGCTATTTCTAACTTCTACCCCTTCAGAAATAATTCCATATCCAGCATCTGCTGTTATATTTCCCTGGTTATTCAGCTCTCCTGTAGTCCCTCTTGCCAATATTCCAACTAATCCTCCTGTATTCTGGGAAGTATCAGTTAATCTTATGTTCATATTATTCAGCATTGCTGCTCCTGATGCTGTTGATTTATTATTCATAAAGAATGCAACAGCTGATTCAGTTGGAACTCCTGAATATTTCAATTCAAAAGTTTTATTATCTGTAAGTGAAGGATTGTTTCCTTCTATAAATACTCCTGTTCCTTTATCCTTTACTTCCACTCCATAGTCAGTTTCAAAAGTAACCTTTGTATTGTCTGCATATACTCCGATTCCTTCCTTACCTGTAACTATATCAGAAGATCCTGTTCCATTCAGGCTTATTTCAGGTCCTCCAAAATCAAGAGCTGAAGCCGCTCCTGCAGGAGCTGACACTTTTGAAACAACTCCTACCGAATTATCTCCTGCCAGAACTATTTTCCCTGCATTTCTTATACTTCCATGAGAAGTTCCTGTTTTACCTACTTCTATACTGGAATGCGCTCCTGGTAATGTTCTTAATTCCCCGTATATTCCAATTCCGCCATTTCCATTTATTGTAATTGTACCTTTATTTTCCAGTTCTAAAGTTTTTTCATTATTTCCAAGAGTTCCTGCTTTTATTTTAGCATCTGTTCCATAGTCCTGAAGCTGAGTTGCTGATGTAAATGCAGCCATTCCAGTTCCAGTTCCTGTTATAGTAATTGCTCCAGCACTGTCATTCAGTATTTTACTTCCATTTACTCCATACAGTCCCAGTCCATTATCTACATTAACAACATTTTCATTTATAATTTCTCCATAACTTGTACTTAATCCTATTGTTGAAGCAGTTCCACCTGTTATTTCAACATTACCTTTATTTACATATCCTGTCTGTGTATTACTTGTTGCACCAGCATCAGATCCAACAATCATACCCTTACCAGTAGTCGAACTTACTG
>ERZ773267.168-NODE-168-length-48763-cov-9.878008_pt1 | contig 48763 bp, 59 predicted proteins | sample MGYA00511959_ERZ773267 | MGnify/ENA primary metagenome ERZ773267 (study PRJEB29015, sample SAMEA2738165) | human oral metagenome | biome: human oral; feature: human-associated habitat; material: saliva | place: China | collected 2240 ...
CACCCCACAACCCCCGACCCCCACCGAAGTCCTGACCCAATGGGAACACGACGGGTGCCCCACACCCCGCCGGATCCCCACACCCAAACACCCCAACCACACCGATCAGAAACGCCACGGAATCCCGGAAGGAACCCCCACCCCAGAAGAAGGACTCTGGCCACGCAAAGGCTGGGCCGGACGCGCCCACTAGACCCACGACACGCCGTCTAAAGCACCACGTTTGCGCCTATAGCCCACGGAAACCGTATGCCCATCGACAAGGTGTACGTCCAGTACGACGAGGACGAGTACTACCTCGAAGACCCCGCCGAAGTCGAAGCCGACGACCAACTCCTCACCGAGGATGAAGTCAAGGCGACAATCGCTAAGCATGAGGCGTGGAAGCGTCAGGAAGACGAGCGTCAGAAGAACATTGAAGAGCGGAACCGTGCGTATGATGAACGAATGCGTAAGTTTGAGGCAAACCACCCCATTCTCTTCAAGCTCACACAAGGTGCACTCGAGTTGTTTGGGTGGTTCTTGTGTGAGGGCTTCCTGTATGTGATGTGCATCCTGGCAGTCGTCCTATGTATTTACTGTACATATGAACCGTTTGCTGCTCATTACGGCTGGCCGACCTTCGCTGAGCTGATAGGACACAGTTCATGACTAAGAAAAACGCATTTGTAGATCACCTAATTTGGTTTCTACGAGCCCTAGGTCTGGCGGTCATTACCAACTTTCTGATGTTTGGGCTGATCATGGCTCCAATCCTTCTTGAAGGATGGAACTCGCTTTCGCGGATTCATCCGGCCTTTGTGGTCATGATGATTGTTGGCATCATTTCTTGCACTATCGCAAGGTTTCTGGCTGACTTGGAGAAGCGAGATGAGCGATGGAGGGCAAGGGTTGAACGTTGGAGAGCGGAGCAGCGTGAAAAAGATTATCCACGGTGCTGCTGTCGGTGCGCTTGCTGCCACTGCCATAACCGGCATTGAGACATATCTCCTCGCACCTGTAATAAACAATAGAACTGTCTGATAGGAAGTTTCTGATGAGTCAGAAAAATGCGCTTGTAGAAGGCTTTGGCAAGTTCCTACTGGGGTTGGTTGAGGGGTGCATTGCTATCGCCCTGCTGACCGGGACTGTCGTAGCGTCTGCCTTTTTGGCCATACAAGGAGCATTCTTCATACGTGACACATATGGGTTTCATGGAGTGGCTATCGCGTGGTTCATCATGTTCCTGATCCTGATGTTCGCGTGTGACGTGCTCCACGATAAGCGCGAGCAGAACAAGGCTCAACGTATAAGGAACGCAGTCCAAGCGGAAATCGACCGACGTGCCCTCGAAAACAAGGAGACCAATCGTGACTGACCCCCTGAACCTAGCCCCCAACGACCCGCCAATGCCGACAGGCTGGGAACCAGTCTGGATGCCATCTCTATCCCTACCCTTGTCTAGGACTAAACTCGTTGACTTCCTAATTGATGAGGAAGATGACCGTCCCTATCCCCACCTAGGAAGGTAACGCCACCATGCCTGCCGTCACCAAACAGACCCTTACCGTCCGCGACCTGTACGACGCGCGCGACAACATCGGCCTGTCCCGTAAGGAATGCAAACAGCCGCCCAGAACCCGCTCCCTGTTCGAGTGGGGCAAGGCTCAGCAGGCCTACTACCTGGACAACCTCCTATGGAGTATCACTAGCCCTCCGGTCGTCTACATCTGGGAACCCGTAGACGGGTCCGGTAAGGGCGCAGTCCTGGACGGTCGCCAACGCCTCAAGCCGCCATCGCCACCTACCCGGAAATCTGTGGACACCGTGACGAAACAGTGGAGCGTGAACAATGGATGCTCCAAAGTTACCTAGCCGATGGTAGTCGGATCTTTGCAAGCAAGGAGCAGTGCGACCAAAGGGTGCGAACCCTAGAGGATCTACTTTCGCCGTCAATCCCGTATATGAGCAATTTTCACGCAGACTTGCTTGCCCCAAACAGGGAGTTCTTGGAGATGACTCGATGGCAAGTCGAAGCCATTAAGTTCGTCGCCAGACACCACCACAGAGGAGTCATCCCATGCTGAACACCTACATCATCCCCGACCCCGCAACCGTCCCCGACGACTACGACCTCGCAGCAGAGCTCACCGCCCGCGGCCTCCCTACACGCTGGATCGGCGAGTTCTGTGAGCACACCGGAAACGATGTCCGCATCGCCTTCTACGACCAGGCCTACGGATACGACACAGAGGAAGACGGCGGCGACGCGCTCGTATGGAACCCCGACACTCATGAGGTCTGGTACCTGTCCAGAGGCGACGTAGAAGCAGCACGCCAGGCCACCCCAGGTGTCCCGTTCACGCACCTGCGCTACTCGTACTACATCATGGGCGAGGACATGGGCCAGGACCTCGACGCACTCCAACGTGAAGGCCTCGCCTGCCAAATCTGCGCCAGCCACCTCGACGGAACCGACATGGAACCAGCCATCGACATCCTGGACTGTTACGGAGAGTACGGCAATCTCACCTACCCCGGCGACATGATCGTCTACGCCGACGGAGTGCTCTACGAAACGATCCCAGAGGACGTGCACGAAGCCGTCAAAGCAGCATCCTAAATCCGTCCCATACGCGAAGCGCCCCTCCCCACTGAACACCAGGGGAGGGGCGCTTCGTGTGGCCTACTTGGTTAAAGGAAGCGGTGAATGAAGCTGAGGTAAACGTCTGCAAGAAACGTCAGGATAATCGCTCCACTCATCACTTCATCTACGTTATAGCGCCACACTGGCACCTCACGTCCCTTGTAGGCCTGCGCACTCAACTCCACAGCGAGGCAGGCAACCGAAAGGGCAAGTAGCACATACATTGGGCCAACAAACTTAGTAGCCCACATGTCGCCAGACAAGACCACATGCACAGACGCGGCAGCGCAGAAGAAAGTGGGGATCATGACGCAACGATTCGCCCATGTCTGAAAACTTGAAGGCTTTTTGATGAACTTGAATGAAATGACATACGCAATCAAAGCAAGAGACCATAGGAGAATTGAGCTGAAGCAGATTGTTAGCACGTTCCAAAGCGGAAAGTCTCCTGGAGCAAATATCTTCGACAGGACGGCAAAGCTAAGAAACATAAACGGGGTAAATGTTGCCAAATGCGCATATGTTGTACCAAAAATATCCTCTCTCTCGGCGCGCGTTCGCAGCTTCATGTATATAGCGACTAATGTGGCGAGGCCTACGCACATAAGCGGAAGGATGCTAAGAGTCCAGATCACATGGGGAGGAAGCTGAAATATGCTCAGAAGGTACTGTATCGAGCGCTTCTGGCCAAAGGACTCTTCTGGCTCATCTAACCCCACTGCGTGCACCATGTAGGCAACGTAGGAGAGAAAAAGGGGTGCGATGACTGCTACGTAGAGTAGCGGCTGGAAGGCGATGATGTTCAGTACTGGTTTTGAGATCGTTTCCTCCCTGGTGTCTTCGAGGGTGACGCATAGGGTCTCCTTGTCTTGGTAGGGGTAAAGCATTGTTCAGCTTGCCCTTTCTGGGTTGTGTGCCTCTGGCGCTACGCGGAGGCCTGATGAAAGCAAGTATAGTCCGTAATGGGCTTGTGTCAACTTGCAGTAGTCCAATATGGGATATAAGCTGATGGGTAGAAAGGAGGCCCTTCTATGGTCGCACGTAAGGCGATTCTTGCCCTCGACTTCGACGAGGTGTTCATCCTTGCCCCTGGCACCCCAACCGCGAAAGGGGCGTACCCAGATCGTGCCCACACTCCGGTTACGGTCAAGCTCGATAGCGGGCTCGTGGGCACGGGGGATGTCTGGTACTCGCCCCGCATGATCGAAGCCCTCAACGTCATCGTCAGCGACGCAGACAAGATCCTCCTCGCCTCATCGTGGGGCAAAGCGAGCATGAAAGCAGTGAAGGCCGTAGGCCTGCACCTCCCGCGTCGAAAGACCGTCAACCTGTTCCCGCACCTCATGCCCGGAACCATCAGCCAGGAGCGCAAGCTCCGCCTCGCTCACGACCTTATCCTCGACCACCTCACCGACACCGATACCCGCATCGCGTGGGTGGACGACCAGCACCCCCGAGGCTACGGGCAGGTAGACGGTATCCACACTATCGGCACCGACCCCATCACCGGCTTAACTCGAGCTGACCTCGCGCACATCCGCGACGTGCTCTTCTACTGAAAGGAACCACCCATGCCATTGACGCTCAAGTGGGCGAACGGCACCTGCACGGGCGACCTCATGCAGGTCGCGAGCCTCGTTACGGCCATCACCCAGAAGAAGCCCTGGACGCAGACTATACGCAAGCCTGGTGGGCTCATCGTGTGGCAGAAGTGGGACGAGTCGGAGCAGCTAATGTCAGTGGGTGACCCCACCATCGCTGACGACCTCGCCGACCTCCTCGCCGACCACCTGGGAGTCCCCCAGGATGAGGTGACCATCAAGCCTGACCCGCGTGACTCGTCGCAGCTGACCGCCAGCGAACTACGCGCTCGACGACTCCGCGCCCACCTCAGCAAGGCCGATCTCGCTGAGATGTGCGGTGTCAATGCGTACACAGTGCGCAACTGGGAGCAAGGTCTATGCTCAGTTATCCCGACACGAGTCATGCGCATCTTCCAGCGTATCGACTCCTACACGAAGGAGGCTCGCGCATCCGTGCAGGCAGAGAAGGCTCTGCTGCTACTCGCCCAGAAGTATGACCCGGAAAAGGCCGGGCCCGAGCAGTATGCGGTGTACGCGCCTAACGATCAGGCGTACACGAAGCTCTGGCCGGATGTTGCAATCAGCGCCGACGTGTGGCGCGATGCCGTCATCGAGACCGGGAGCTTCCGCGCCGTCACAACTAACTACGAGGCGCGACTCCTGGGCCTTAAGCTCATGACCATCGAGCCGCCACGAACACAGAAAGGACAGAAGTCATGAGAGCCACGCCAGCGCCTCAGCAGCCACCGCAGCCCACCCTCGAGACCACCTGGGTCGAAGACGCGAACACGCCTGAGCCGTCGCGTAAGCGCGCAATCATCGTCGTCGTCATCACCGTCGTCGCCCTCATTGCGTCAGGTGTCGCCGCATGGGTGTGGAGCTCCCCCCAACCGCAAATGCCCGCACCCCAGCCTACGGCTACACAGACGGCGCGCGCGTACACGGCCAGCGACTACGAGGAAAACCGCGCGGTCTGTCGAGAGATGTACGAGACCCACGACCTCCAGCTCTACTGGTCGTGCGTCGTCGGCGACATCCGCCTCGGCCAAGAAACCGACCCCGCAGTCCCGCTCGCGGACCTGCCGCCCGTCCGCCTAGCACCAAAGGCCAGCCTCGGGGGCCAAACCGACATCACCTTCGCACCCGACACAACCGCGCGATGCTACGCGACCGGCTACTGCTTCACCGACGCGACCTTCAACGCCAGCCACACCAGCGTCCAGGTCATGTTCACACGAGGCGACGGCGACATCATGGGCCTGTTCGTCCCCACCGCGGACGCGCCCACCGTCATGACGCAGGAAGTCCTCGCCCCCTACATGCCCTCCGGGGCCGCCCCGGACCCCACCGTCCACCAGGCGACCCTCAGCCGCATCCACATGGGAGCCTACACCCTCGTCGGCTACGTGTTCTCCCAGCCCCGCTATTGCGGCGACACCCCCGACGAGTGCTCCGTGAAGTACACGGCCCGCGCCCCCATCCCCTTCACGGGCACCACTCACATCACCACCCAAGCCGAAGCCCAGAACTGAGAGAGGCCGTCATGGCAGTTGAGAGGACGATCTTCGAGCACTATGCGCCCGTTGGTGAAATCATGCGCATCCTTCAGGGCAATTACTTCGCAGAGGTCGGCGACGGCCTCGATGAGGCCGAAGGTCGAAGAGTGTGGATGGTGCCGGTCAGGTTGGAATGACCTCATCAACCTCTGCAAGCAGGTGGCACGCCCTCGTGGCCACAAGCACGCAAGCGCGCGCCAGAAAAACAGCCACCGACCACCACGAAAATGAGAAAAGAAAGGCAATACAAGTGAGCGCCGCAATCCTATACGCAAGCACCCGCCTGCTACGCGACCTGCAAGACTCGGAAGAACAGTATTCAACCAACAACGCTGAGAGTACGCCCGCCGCACCCGAACTCATCGTCACCAGAACTGGGGGCGCACCAACCGCACCCGCACACTCGTGGCGCTACAACGCTATGTACGCCGCCACATTCACGCTATCAGCGCTCCTGTCCTACATCACCATTGAGGCAATGCGCAAGCGTGGCCGGGGCCGCAACTAAGCGCACACACGGCGCACCCCCTATCACCACAACCCGAAACCCAGAAACGAGAGACCATGGCAGTCGAAAGAACACTCATCGAGCACTACGCTCCAAGCAGCGACTTCGCACGCATCCTCCACGACACGCACGGAGCTAACGTGCCCGTCCGCATCTGCGGCGATGCGGCAACCCGCTTCCACGTGGACCTTCTGGACACGCGCGACCAGACCGACCAAGAGTTCGGCTTTCCCTACAGGCCCACATTCCACCACCTCGAGAACGGCCTCACGCTCCTGTGGCACAAAGACGCGGACGACAGCTTCACGTTCGTCCTCCGCGACCTGAGATCCCACACCGGGGGCCTCGACGTGTACGCGCGAAACCTCAGCGCCTTCCTCAACGCCATCCACGAGCGCGCACAACACACCGAAGTCGTCCGGTTCGTGGCCTCATCAGCCTCCCGCGCCAACTACCTCACCGTAGACGGCGAACGCATCCCCTCATGCGGGTTCCTCCTGTCGGAACTCGACGGCACCTACATGTACGCCGAACAGGACCGATCCGACCAACTCGACAAGCCAAGCCGATACGTCATGAACCAGAAAACCGGCAGAGAAATGCGCTACACCACAAACCTGCGCACCATCAAGCCGCTCGCCCATGGTCACGGCCTCCTCGTCACTACAAGCGCCACAAAGGACGTGTGGACGCTCTAGCGGATGCTCATACGGTGAACACAGTCCGCACACGAAAGGAACCACCACCATGGCGATCATCACCGAGGACACGCGCATCGCGCGATACTCAGCCGAAGAAGGCGTGGGCTGGGTGCCCCTCGTCCCCGGCCTGGAAACATCCCCGTCATTCGACAAGTACCTGGAAGAAACCGGCTACTACATCAACGACTACAGCGACCGTGATGAAGACAACCTGCTCCGCGACTCACTCCTGAACCCACAGGGCCCCGTGTGGGACGACATGAACGAAGAGTTCCTACTCGACCTCTACAAGGACTGGGACCACATCCCCATGGTCGGCCCGGACACGCCCGTCTTCGCGTTCATCGAAGGCAAAGCCCCCACCTCGGCACCACTGTCGAAAGCCATCAGCTCACCCCTGATTGGAGGCGGTGAAACCCTTGCCCTGAAAGTCCTGCGTGAAGTCGCTGACAGCCGCAACATCTACGCCCCAGACGGCGTGACCGTGTACGACATGCTGAACCTCATCAGCATGGCCACGAACAGCCCCCTCTGGGCCCTCAACTGCCTCCTGCGCGCCCAAAGCAGCCAGAGCGGCAACCAGCTCACACTCGGCTACCACGAGAACCAACGCGAAAGCAGCTGGATCGCAGCTACCCATAAGAGCGGCTACTCCTGCGCCTTCGACCTCCTCGACCAAGACCTACGACGCGACTACGGCGTGAACTACGTGATCGTCCCCGACGACGACCACAACGACTACTTCTACACCAACGCCCAGTACCGCGACAAGAACATGAAGTGCCTGCGATACAAGGAAAACGGCGTAGTCGGAGACGCTATCGAACTACTCGACCTCGACGGCGGCAACGCATACCCCAACCTCCACAACTGCCAGCCCGAAACACGGATGCCTGAGCTCCTACGTCTCGACAAGTACCTCGCGACGATGAAAAACCTGCCCCAAGGCACCCAGGTTCCCATCGCGATCTACTCCACCAACAAGGGGGACACAATCACCGTCAACGGCACGCGCATCCCCGCGTTCAAGATCGTCGCAGAAGACCTCTACGAGCGCTGCGAACTCTACGACCGCACCGACTTCCGAGTCATGCGACAACCCATCCGCTCATACAGCCGCTTCCAGCTGCGACCACTGTTCGGCCCCCACATCCTCACCCCGACACCCAGCGGGAACGCTGTCCTCGCCCATATCCAGAAGCAACGGTGACAACATCATGCGTATCGACAACAAGTCGCTCTTCACCTACAGGGGGAAGTACGGTTCGCGCCCACCCCTCAACTTTGGGCGCACCAAAACCCACATGCAAAGCGTCACTGGAACGAGCATCCTCCTCACTGACGCATACGACGGCCTCATCGGCCCCGTCTGGATCGCTATTCCCGACCCCACGTTTAGCGACCCCGACACGATGCCCGTCCCCCCGTACCTGATTGCCAAAGCCCTACACGCGCGCGAAGTCGTCACCCAAACGACCAGCACCCCGCTCGAAATCGTGGCCTACGCGCGCGCACACATGTCCCCAGCGTCGGCGATGCAAGCCAGTATCGACGTGATCGTTCGCTTCCCCAACGGCGACGCTGGCCTCGCTGAAGTCGTCAAAACACGCGACAACCCCAACGGACCCGGCAAGATGAAAAACACGTGGCTCCTACCCTCAGATAGCCACCTCAGAGTCGGAACCAACGAAGTCTGGGCAGCGGACCCAATCCCCGTGCACGCACGGTCGGGCAGGACCCCCGTATACGTCCTCCATGCTGACGACGTGAAGAACATGTCCGACAAGACCCTCGACCTCATCCTCCGGCGCGCCCCGTCCGTGCTCGCGCGCAACCGAGGTCGCGAGTACGGCGAAATCTGGGACGAAGAACTCGAACAAGACGCGACCGACTGGGACACCCCGTTCCTCCTGCGCATCCTCGCGCGCAGCATCAGCGGAAACACCAAGGTCGGACGATCAGACACCCAAACCAACGGCCTATGGACGTACTGGGTGAGCCGCGACGGACGCAAGCCCCGCAAACTCGCCGACTTCACCAATCCGCTGGTCTACACTGGAGCAACCCTCAGCTTCCTCGCCTGGAGCGCACGAAACCTCGAGGAAGACCTCGCAAGAAAGACAGAAGACCTGCTCCACTAACCCCCGAAAGGGAACCCCACATGCTCACACGCGCCAGACGAGTACTCCTCGCCCTCATCGCCGCGGCCACCGTCATGCTGCCACTCACCCCGGCCCCCGCATACGCTCTCCCAGCCAACCCCAACGTCTCCGATGAGGCCATCGAGGCGAACTGGGCGACCCTATCCGCTGAACAACAAGAAGCGGCCAAGCAAGTCGTCGCAGAAGCCAAAGCGGAAGGCTACTCGGCAGAAGCAGCAGCAGCCGTCGCAGGTAACTTCTGGCGCGAGTCCCACTTCAACGTGGACGCAGTGAACGCCTCATCGGGCGCGTGTGGCATGTACCAGGCCCTCGGAGACAGACAAACCCTCCTGTTCACCTACAACGGAGTCTCAGGCTGTTCAGGCCTCAAAGCCAAAGAAACCACCCAAGCGGCGCTCGCGGACGGACGCAGTGAATGGCTCGGCTGGCCCACCACCAGCAGCATCTACGGCGGCATGGCCTCCTACGCGCTCAACGAAGCCGGCACTTGGGGCATCACCGGCGGCACCGTCCCCTCCGCCGACGACTCTTTCGGGAGCCTCGAAGGCTTCAAGAGCACCGACAACTGGTACTTCGCAACGTGGATCTGGATGACGAACTGGGAAGCCCCCGGCGCAGCTGAAGCAGGCTTCATGGAACGAGCCTCCTACGCTGCGACAGTCCTCAAAAAGGTCGGCAACACCGACCCCGCCGCAAAGTCCACCACAAGCGGCGCACAGTCCGGCTCAACCGGGGGAGTCCTCGACGAGTGGTCCCTCCCTGGGATGCCCAAGAAGCCCGAAATCGCTAAAGGCCAGTCCCTCACGTTCGCAGACGGCTCGCAGCTCACGGCGAAGCAGCGGGCAAACGCCTCCGACCTGAAAACGCAGCTCGAAGAAGAACGGGACCGAGAAGCAGCTGAGTCAGCTCGAACATGGGTCGCCGTCGTCGGTGTCGTCCTGTTTGTCTACGCTCTCGTCATCCTCCTGTCCCTCCTGAGCGACCTGGCGTTCCCGTTGTTCTCTGTCCTCAAGGGCGTGACCTTCGGGCGGATCAAGTACTCACCGCTACCAGCTGAGGAGCGCCCGAAAGGCACCTACGGCGTCGCTGGAGTCCTAGCCACCTGTTTCGCCTTCGCTGCCCTCGGTGCCCTCATCTTCACGGGCGTGATCCAATCCTGGCTCGCGCACCTCGTCATCGCCCTTACCTCTTGAAAGGACCCTCCCATGACCCGCCAGTCCGAAACCGACTTCGCCACAGCCCTCGTCACCAAGTACGGGCAGCAATGCGCCGAGCTCTTCGCCATGTTCCTCCACACCATCCCACTCGGGTGCTCATGGGCGTTCCTGCACCCCCAGCAGGTCGAAGACCTCGGCCTGCCCTACAACCCCAGTGGCCCCGTCCCCCTCATCTGGGATCCCCAACACAAGACGGTCGCTACTCGCACCGCCGCCAACGCGAACGCTTCCACTCTGACGTTCGTCCTCATTCCCGTCGTCGGAGGCTTCATCCTCGAAACCGCCTACAGCGTCGCCGTCAACGTCCTCGAACAGTGCGGGGGACTCTACGAGGAAGACATCCTCACGGCAGCGGGGGAGAGCCGTACCAAAGCCAAGGAACTGTTCACCAAGCGCCTTGAAAAAGCAATCAACGACGGTGGCGAGCTTCGCTTCGGCTACTACTGCGTTAACGGCTCCCAGACGATCACCATGAACGGTGTCGCCTACCCCGCCTACTCGCTCCCACTACGCGCCATCGCCGAAATCGCAGCGCAACAGGGCCTCTCCTTCCGAGTCCCCCAACACGCCCCCATCCCGGCCTCCACTGTCGTTGCAAGCCCTTGGGACACCCTCTCTCGGTCAGTTGCAGCCCCCTCCGGCAACGCAATCCTCGGAGTCCTCGCCCGCTGAAAGGCTCACCATGTTCATCTCCATCCCAGAGCGCCCCACTCATGAGGGAATCTCCCCCACCCTCGAACTCCAGATCCGTGCCCGACTGGACAACGCCCCGACAGAACCCGTCGGCGAAGCTGTCACCATCAGCTCGCCCCAATACGAGATCTTTATTGCGCAATGCGCAGAAGCTCTTCAACGCGACAAGTCCATCGACCTCGAAGTTGCACCCGCGAGCACAAACGACGCTGAGACCATCACCATCGTCAACGACTCCGGCATCACCGTCGAAGACATGCGCGAAACCCTGAGCGACCTCATCGGAGACGCACCCGACACTGGAGTCACGATCAGCGTCAACGGCGGCCAGCACACCATCACCCTGACCACCGTCCCAGACCTGCCCGTCCTCGAGACCCACGTCGAAGGCATCACCTGGTCCGCAGATGGCCGCATCATCACGCCTGCCATCCGCACGACAACGGGAACTGTGATCCCTGTATGGACTCCGGCGATCCTCGCTCAAGCTGAAGCCTACCTAGGTGGGACAGTCCGCTACGTCGAAACCACCTACGGACCAATCCCCTGCACCCCACAAGGGACAGTCATCATCGACGCAGCCATCGCCACCTCAATACACCACGCTCGCGTGTAACACTGTTGCAAGTCACATTACTGTGGCTTGCGGGGTGTCCTTGCGGGCTCCCGCTCCAAGTCTTACAGCGCTGGGGCGCACGCTTGGTTCGCACTTCACCGAGTCCAACGTTGCGCGATCTGATAGATCGCCCCGCTTTACAGTCTCTCTGTGCGCGTTTACAGTCTCCGGGGCACTCCCGGCGACCAGAATGTTGACCGCGGCGTTCAAGTCACGGTCAATGGACAGGCCGCAACCATCACACCTGTAGACGCGCTCGGACAGGGACAGTTTGGCTTTCACTGCCCCACACGTCGAGCATGTCTTACTGGATGGGTACCACCTGTCGATCACGCGCAACGCGGCCCCGGTTCTCGCGGTCTTGTATTCGAGTTGGCGGCGGAACTCCCCTAGGGAAGCGTCGCTCACGCTGCGGGCAAGACGATGGTTTTTCACCATGCCCGCAACATGTAGGTCTTCGATGCACACGGTGCTGTATGTCCGGGCGATCATGGTTGTGGCCTTGTTGATCGCGTCCGCGCGCACGTCGGCTACGCGGGCGTGTAGGCGGGCGACGCGCTCTTGGGCTTTCCTGCGTCGAGCGCTGCCCTTGGTTTTGCGGCTCAACGCTTGTTGGGCTTTCCGCAGGGCCTTCAAACGAGCGTTCAGGGCGCGCGGGTTAGGGATGACCGTCCCGTCCGACAGTGTGGCGAGCGTCTTGATGCCCAGGTCGATGCCGACTGCGCCGCCCTTCGGGGCCCGCTTCGCCGTTGGGGTGTCGCGTTCGACGGTCAACGCGGCGTACCAGCGGCCCGCCCGTTGCGAGACGGTCATGCGCAACACGCGAGCCCCGCCAACGCGCTCGGCCACGTCCTCCATGCAGTGAACCCGTCCAATACGCGGCAGTTTCAGCGCCTTCGGATCGCCTTGGACGAGGCCGAAGCTACCAGTCCTATATGTAAACTTGGGGACCGCCTTATCCTTCGACTTGAACTTCGGGAAGCCCACGCGGCGACCGCGGCGCTCACCCCGGCGGCTTTTCGCCCAGTTCGACAAGCCCTTCGCCAGGGCCTCGAGGCCACTACTGTATGCCTCCTTGGAGTTCTCGGCCCACCAGATCGCACCATCATCGCCGACGGCCAGGGTGTCTTTGTTGGCATTCCACCACTTGCGCAGCGAGTAGAACGACCACTCAGGCTTCTCCCCGGCCTCAAGCGCCTCCTTCACATGAGCGAGCCCCGCATTAAACGCAAACCTGGACGCACCCGCATGAGAGAGCAATAGGCGCTCCTGCGTGGGGGACGGGTCCAGGGCGACCTTGACAGCTTCAAGCGCCACGCGACCCTCCTTTCCCTTTTCTCTATGCGTTACTGACCTATAATACACAATAGCAAGTAAAGAAACTCGGGCAAAAGCCCCGGTTACGGCTCCCACAGGAAGGGAGGCGCTGTGCGCCGCTACATCGAACAAGTCACACACCCCGACGGGACCGTCACTGAGACCCCCGTTGACGGCATCATCCTCACCGAGCGCGAATACCAGGAACAGCGTGACCACCTCGAAGCGCTCATCGTCACCGCCGACACCTTCCTCCAGCAAGCACAAAGCGCCCTCGACTCCCTCATGGACACGTACAAGGCGCAACGCTCCGCCGACAAGACATACCTCGCAGCCTTCGGTCTCGAGGACGACCCCCAGCCCGAAACCATCCTCTAAGCTCCCACCTCCCATCGAACGGATCACCCCCATGAACGACTCACTCAACGACATCGAAGACTTCGGCGAGACGACGGAAGACACCATCGTCCTGAACCTCGACAATGACACCATCGACCCTGACGACCTCGACGAAGCCGACCTCGAGACCCTAGACGATGATGAGGACGACTACGACGAATACGAGGACGACGACGAATACGAGGATGATGACGACGAGGATGGCGTAATCTCAGCTCCCGTCACGACCTTCGCGCTCGCCCCACTACGAGACGACAGCGACGAGGCCGACGAGGACGCCGTGGACGACGGCGACGAAACGCCCGAGGACGATACGGCCCTCGACGAGGGCGCTGACGACGAAACAAGCGCCGACACCGATGCCGCTCCCTTCCGCATCGACATCGACACGGACAGCCTCGATAGTGCCGCGGTCGAAGCGATCAGCAGCGTCAACGACGTAGTGACCGTCAAGAGCGACACGTATTCCGTCCACTACACCCACATCAGCCCCCACCAGGTAGTCGGCACCAAGCCCATCAAGGACTACCGAGCCGACACCTACAGCGGACTCTTCAATGTCGTCCGTGAAATGAAGGTCATTGTCCCCATTGTCGTGACGCCACTCGCTGAGTACGCCGACTTCCTCGCCGACAACAACATCACCACCGGCGCGGAAGCCGACGAACTCGGCTACGCGGGCCCACGTTACCGAGTCCTCGACGGGTGGCGGCGTATTTTTGCGTCCCTCAAGAACAACCAAGACGAGATCCCCGCCGTCATCATCACGTTCCACGACCACGAGGTTGGGCGCGACCTCGCCAACCTCATGCACCTGGTTCTCAACCGCACACAGAAGCACACGTGGTCTGAGAAATGGTCGATGCAGAAGGTGATGGAAGAGTCCTACAGCCTCACCCCCTCCATGCTCGACTGGCTCCTCAACCTCGACCCAGGCGACTCCATGCGCCTCAAGGAAGTCATGCTCGCTGAGTACCCCGAAGTGACGGAGGGATTCCTGTCGGGCAAGAAAGACCTCACGCGCTCCTACAAGGCCCTCGAAAAGCTCCGCAAGGCAGAAGCGAACCCCACGGCAGGCGACGACGACCGGAAGATCTCCAGCGTTAACGAAGCGAGCGACCTCGCAACCGACGACACGGAAGACGCGCCCCTCAGCGACGAGGAAGTCAAGAACCTCCTCGAAATGGGCGACGAGCTCCGCGAAGTCCGCGACCTCCTCAACAAGGAAGCCGACACCGACGACACGGACATCGAGGATGACAACTACGGTGGCGACCCCATCCCCGAAAACGCAGCCGAACAGGTCGGCTTCGAGGGTGGCGATGATGACGAGGACATGTTCGGCGAAGTCGATGAGAACACGGTCCAGGACACGAAGGACCGCAAGCCCCTCTCCAAGGAGCTACGCACGGCGATCCTCGCGCGCGACGAGTTCACCTGCCAGGCCTGCGGCTACGGCAAGGGCATCACCTCCATGGTCCACCTCGGCCAGCTCGAAGCCCACCACAAGACCAGCGTCTACGTGGGCGGCTCCGACGCTATGAGCAACTTCGTGACGCTCTGCCAGCGCTGCCACGGCCTCGTACACATCCTCGCCGGCTTCAACGCCAAGATCGGCATGACCAAGGAAGAGTTCGAGAACGTCCCCGACAACGATCAGACGATGTTCCGCGTCTGCATCAAGCTCGCGAAGATCATCCTTAAGGCCGAGGAGGAGACCGGAAAGGCGCTCAGGAAGTACAAGCCTGTGCGCAACCCGTTCTGGGACCAGCAGAAGCAGGCGCAAGATGTCGTCAAAACCCTAAAGGGTGAAGAAGCGTCGGAGGACACGGCAGAATGACAACATGGGTTTACTTCCAGAGACCAGGATTCAGCCTCTACCAGGAGGACGGTGGTGTACTCACATCCACCGCTCAGACCGTCAAGCGCGCCCAAGACCTGCGCAACATGGCAGCGCGACGCGCCCCCAACCTACAAGCCGCGCCCTACAACCCGGCAGGCTACGAGTACTGCGCCTTCGACGGGCAGCGAGTCGTCAACCTGTTCGCCCGCGACGGCCTCACCGTCACCCCCGGCACCGTCGTCAAGACAGACCAGGGCAACAAGACCCTCGCGCAGGTTCTCGCCGACTACAAGATCACCGACCAGGGCGTTGACCCCAAGGCCGCAGCGTGGGACATCCAAGCCCTCCGCGAGGCCGTCCGATACGCCAACGCCTACACGCTCACCCGCATCGACCCCCAAGACGATGGCCCCTTCAAGCCGGCCGGATTCACACGGCCAATCTACTGGGCTCTCACTCGCCCCGAAACTGACACCGAGTGCATCCTGCGCACGTGTTGCTACACGCAAGGAACACCCCAAGCGCATAAGCCAACTCTCGAGGCCCGCATCGGCAACTCCGACTACTTCCTCGTCTCCCTCCCCAAGGACTGCATCCCCCTGTTCGACGGAACAAGAACGACACCCACGCAGGAAATGCTACGAGCACTCGCCCGAGCAGTAGACGACGCAGCCGCCAACCCCTTCTGTCTCGAACGAGACATCCAGGGCGTAGCCTATGCCCTCACCCGAGGCGGCGAACGTCTCGAGTTCTGCCTCGAAAACGTCGGCTCCTTCACCTACACGGGCGACGACTTCGTAGCACACGAGAGCCATGGCGACCCCGCGTACACCATGGGCCGCTCCATGCTCGTCAAGGGAGCACTCAAGAACTACGGTGGGGGGTGCCTCGCCGGCGTGTATGAGATCATCGACACTCTCGTTCGACAGAGAGGTGACCGCTCCGACCGCCCCTTACTGTCCGTTGACAGGTATCGAGCTGCGCGAAACGGTAAGTGGGACGTGTACGCCGATGCGCGCACCCCCTACGTGCCGTCACGCAGCACGCACCCCGAAACGCGACGCAATGACCCCTACAGCACCTACTACAGCTACGTCGCGCACTACAGAAACCTCATCAAGGCCGACGCAGCCAAGATGGCCCAACGGGCAAACTAGGCCACCATGAACACTCCTCGCAGCGCCATCGCGCGACACAACGCCCGCCAGGCACACACCCATGAAGCGCGCAGCCGACTCGAATGGGCGGCGGAAGTCTACGCTATCCTCGAAGCAGCTGCCGCCACCTTCGACGAAACCATGACTCGCCAGCAGATCACGGTCCCAGTGAACCGTACGCGCGGCCCAGTGCAAGCACGAGGCATCCTGGACATGTGCCAAGCCCTCGGCATCGCAGGCATGGCCACCAGTGCACTCACTGGCAACGGAGACATTGCCCTCGCCCTCGCCGGCCACACCGACCGGATGCGAGCAGCACTCCACCTCGCGCACAGCTACCTCGAAGCCGAGCGCCTGCACCTCAGTCGCGCGCACACCGACCGGCCTGGTATCACGCTCTACCCCTCGAAAGCGCGCCGAAACACCTACGGGATGCTCCTAAGCGCAGCAGCCGAAGCATCCACCATCATCCGCACAACCCCGCCCTTCAACAAGCCGCTCGACCAAGAGGAAGTCGAAGCAGCGCACGCAATCCTCAGCCGAGAATGGGCCGGCGCAGCCTACCGTGAGCAGCCGCTACCGGCAGTCGAGGAAGGGTGTCGTGATTATGAGAGAATCTATCTCTCCGTTGCCAAGACCCCACTCGTCAAGTCATACAGAAAGAATCAGTGATGACATCAGTCCGTGCGTCTCGCCGCCTCCATCGAGTGTGGCGGGGTTCCGTCGCCTTCGCTTTCCTCCTCGCGCTCATCCTCACGTTCTTCGCGCACCCCGCGAGCGCATTCACAGACAGTGAAGGCCACTACAACCTCAAGGACAAGCCCTCCACCTGGTGCCAGTGGTGCGCCGACAGCGACTTCGGGTACGACCCCAACGAAGAACGCGGCATGATTACCAACGCCGGAGCAACCATGGGCGAAGCAGCGTGCGGCAACTTCGCCTTCGCATTCATGGAACTCCGCGCAGGAGTCAAAGCCCGCAGCTCCTACACCGTCAACGACATGCGCGCCGAAGCCATCAAACTGATGCAGGCAGGCAAAGACAGCCCATTCAGCGATGACGGTTGGCTCTACCAGCTCAACCCCGAAGGCTTCGCACAGGGAGTCTCCAACATGACCGGCGGGCAACTCACCGTCGAAGTCCAAGGCGACACCAGCGGCGCGGGACTGGGAGCCAACAAGTTCACCGAAGACGATGTGCGTCAAGCCATGAACGACGGCTACTTCGTCATCTTCATGGTCCAAACCGACACCGGCGGACGACACTGGATCGCCGGCGATTACGTGGAAGGCAACACCGTCCACACCATCGACTCCGGGCGACCCCTCACCACCCTCGACCGATCCCAATACCCCGGCGGCATCGGCCCCATCCTGAAGTTCTCCCGCACCGACGGCAAGAAACTCCAAGACCTCCCCACCATCGACGACGCAGCCACCAGCGTCGGCAGCAACAACAGTGGCGACACCACCACCGCAACCGACACAGGCATCATCAGCGAACTCGACCTACCCGGTATGCCACCTCGCACCGTCGGACAAAACCACCAGCTCTCCGAAGCAGACAAACTCGCCTTCGCGAAAGACACCCTCAAGTTCGCGAACTACACGAACCTGAACACCACGCAGAAAGACAACGTTGACCAGATCGTCGCCCAGCGACAGCTCGAACAAGACCGCAAGGTGTCGGACTGGTTCAGCACCGGCGCAGCGATCGTCGGCATCCTCCTATTCCTGTACGCCCTCGTCGTCCTCCTGGCCCTCTTGCTCGACCTTGCTGCAAGTAGCGACTTCGCGCTCAAGGCCGTCACCTTCAACCGGATCAAGTACTCGCCGCTACCCGCTGAGGAACGCCCGGAAGGCACGTTCGGCGTTGTCGGAGTCGGAGCCGTCTGCTTCTCCCTCGCGGCCCTTGGCGCGCTCATCTTCACGGGCGTGATCCAATCCTGGCTCGCGCACCTCATCATCGCCCTCACCTCCTGAAAGGACACCTTCATGACCCGCCAGTCCGAAACCGAGTTCGTTCTGGCGTGCTATTGCGTGCAGTAGTTCACCAACGTGTAGCGAAAGGGAGGGGGTCGCGTGGTGTTGGAGGCTGTCAGGGTCGCGCTTGATCCTTCCCCCGCCCAGGAGCGCCTGTTACTGTCTCATGCTGGCGGCGCTCGTTTCGCGTTTAACGCGGGGCTGGCGCACGTGAAGGAAGCACTGGACGCCGGGGACAAACCTGAGTGGTCGCTCTATTCACTGCGTAAGTGGTGGAACTCGAACAAGGACACGTTGGCCGTGGACGCGGACGGCACCCCGTGGTGGGCTGAGAACTCGAAGGAGGCCTACAGTAGTGGCCTCGAGGCTCTTGCGAAGGGTTTGCTGAACTGGTCGAAAAGCCGTAAAGGCGTGCGGAAGGGCCGTCGTATGGGGTTCCCGCGCTTCAAGGCGAAGGACCGTGCTACGCCGCGTTTCGCGTACACGACTGGCAGGTTCGGCCTGATCGAGGGCGACACGAAGGCTCTGAAACTCCCGAAGGTTGGCCGGGTGCATTGCCTGGAAAACGTCGCCGAGCGCGTTGACGGGGCGCGGGTGCTGCGTATGACCGTCTCGCGTCGCGCTGGGCGTTGGTACGCTGCGCTGACCGTCGAACGCGAGGAGCCTGCTGCGGCGAAGGAAACCCCGAGGGGCGGTGCGGTCGGCATCGACCTGGGCATCAAGACCCTCGCCACACTCTCAGACGGGACCGTCATCAAGAACCCGCGTTATCTGCGGAAGGCAGAGCGGAAGCTGAAGCGCGCCCAGAAGGTGTTGAGCCGCAAGACCACAGAGTCAAAGCGGCGCGCTAAAGCCAGGGCCAAGGTGGCGCGCCTCCACGCGCGCGTCGCGAACCAACGCGGCGACGCGATACACAAGGCAACCACCTGGCTCACTCAGACCTACTCGGAGATCTGTATCGAGGATCTGAACGCGGCGGGCATGGTGAAAAACCACCACCTCGCCAAGGCCATCGTGGATGCGTCGTTCGGCGAGTTCCGCCGACAACTCGACTACAAGACCGCGAGGACTGGCGCGAGACTACACGTCGTAGACCGCTGGTTTGCGAGCAGTAAAACGTGCTCGAAATGCGGGAGAGTGAAAGCCAAGCTCTCCCTGTCCGAGCGCGTGTTCCACTGCGACGGTTGCGGCCTGGTCATAGACCGTGACCTGAACGCGGCCATCAACATCAAGGTCGCCGGGAGTGCCCCGGAGACGTTAAACGCGCATGGAGAGACCGGAAGACGGAACGACCTATCGGGTCGTGCAACGCTGGACCCAGTGAAGTGCGAACCAAGCCGCGGCGACAACCGCGTGAGACTTGGAGCGGATAGTCGTAAGGCTATCTTGCAAACTGCCGCACGGTAGTTTGCAACGGAACGTGTTCACCACTGCCGGGCTGGTTGCAGCGTTGGGTGGTTTGCTCATCAGTGGGACGCTGATTAGGTGGGTTGCGTCGTTGTGGCAGATGCTCTACATGTGACGGGTTGGATAACACCACAACACGTGTGATCTAGTTAACCAGTTTCCGGGTTGCGCGCACAAAACACCCCGGCCTACACTAAACCCATCACAAACAACATAATTTAATAGCTCCCCTGAACCGCCCCGGATCGGGGGAGCACCCTGGAAAGGTGCCAGAGCGGTTGAATGGGCCTCCCTGCTAAGGAGGTAAACGGAGCAATCTGTTTCGCGGGTTCAAATCCCGCTCTTTCCGCAGGACGCGAGAAGTGCCTGAGACGAGTTACTTCATTTGGATAGAACTCACACTCGACTCAACTTTTTCTCTCGCGTCCACCACTTTTGCCCAAAACACACCCCAGAAAGGAGAGGCATCATGGCACGCATGAACACTCGAAACGCGAAGGTCCGAAACACGGCAACCGCTCCCGTCAACACGACGACGGGACAGGCCTTCACCGCCGAAGGTGGAATGGGCTGGCAGCGCACCCCCAAGGGCGAGCTGTTCCTCGCAGCCGTGACCTCCCTCAACGAGGACACCTTCTACGAGTCCGCCGACAACCGCGCGCAGCGCATCCAGGCGCTCACAGCTTCACCCGAGATCGTCAACAGCCCCGAGTGGGCGCTCGGCATGGTCCGCTGGCTCCGCCAGGAAGTCGGACTCCGCTCAATCCCCGGTGTTGTCGCCATGACCGTCGTTAAGGCTCGCCTGGACGCTGGCCTGACCGGCACGAACCGTCAGATCATCGAAGCGGCCATCGGTCGCCTCGACGAGGCCTCCGACGTGCTTGCCGGGTGGATGAGCCTGTATGGGCGCAAAATCCCGTCCTGTGTGCGCCGTGGCGTTGCCGACGCACTGCGTGCCCGTCTGTCTGAGCGGTCCTACCTCAAGTGGGTTGGCCGCATGAACGCGGGTAACGTCAGCCTTCGGGATGTCGTCAACCTGACGCACCCCAAGCCGAAGACCAAGACGCAGGAAGCGCTCATCAAGTTCGCCCTCGACGAGGGCTACGGCAAGAAGGGTGACGACTCGAAGCTCCCCGTCATCCGAGCTCGCCGCCAGTTCCTCGCCATGAATCGTGACGCGCAGATCCGCGCCCTCACCGGCCCGGACGCGAAGGATGTTCTGCGTAAGGCTGCGCTCACCCACGAGGTGATCGCGGGCGCAATCGGGACGATCCCCGCCGACGTGTGGGAAACCCTCGTCCCGAACATGGGCTACATGGCCCTGCGGATGAACCTCCGACGTATCGAAGCGTCCGGCGTGAGCCGTTCTCTGATCGCCACGATCAACGAGCGCCTGAGCGACGTGGAAGAGGCTGCGAAGTCTCGCACCATGCCGGTCTCGTTCTATGCGGCGTACAAGAACGCGCCGCTGGCCTTCGCCGCCGCCCTCCAGGACGCAGCGAACGCTTCGCTCGAGAACGTGCCCACCCTCAAGGGGCGCACGCTGGTCCTCCTGGACCGCTCCTACTCGATGAGCGCCCCTCTGTCGGCGAAGTCGTCGCTGAGCTGCCAGGACACGGCTAACGTGTTCGCGTCGGCACTCGCACTTCGTGGCGAGAACGTCCGCGTGGTCGCGTTTGACAACCACATGGAAGACGTGAACATCAACAGCGCGGACCTGCTCCGCGTCGTGGACCAGATGCCCACTCCTCGAGGTGGCACCTACACGCCCGAAGCTATCCGTTGGGCCCACGAGGGCGGTCGCCAGTACGACCGTATCGTCATCCTGACGGATGAGCAGTACACAGGCGATAGCGTTGACAAGGCTCTCGATACCTACGCCCCAGGGGTTCCGGTGTTCACGTGGAACCTCGCGGGCTACAGGACAGCCCAGATGGAGACCCGTGAGGGCCGCTGGACCTTCGGAGGCCTCTCCGACAAGGGCTTCCAGATGATCCCGCTCCTCGAGCGGGGTATCGGCCAGTCCTGGCCCTGGGAGTAACCACCACCCAGGGGCCTCACCCAACACTCCCACCACAGGGTGAGGCCCCGCTAACGCCCCTATAGCTCAGTTGGTTAGAGCTGCGGACTTTTAATCCGAGGGTCGCAGGTTCGAGTCCTGCTGGGGGCACGCAGTGGAAAACTGAACATGGTCCTATGGGGTAGCGGTCAGCCCGCCAGATTTTCACTTTGGAAACCCGAGTTCGACTCTCGGTAGGACTACTCCGATCCGGTGTAGCTCAACGGACAGAGCGGGGGACTTCTAATCCCAAGGTTGCAGGTTCGAGCCCTGTCACCGGAGCGATCACAACTGATCATTCTCGGATGGTGTAATGGCAGCACACCGGATTTTGGCTCCGGGTGTCTAGGTTCGAGTCCTAGTCCGAGAGCGTGAACGGGTGCGTCCCTGTCGAGAAGATAGTGATGTGCCCGTTGCTTATGCCCCAGAAAGCAAAGGAACGAAAGGGAGGACCCTATGACTATTGGGGAGAGTAAGGCCGCAGAAAACATGAAGCGACGCCGTTTCTATGCCGCGGCTATGAGCGTCAACGCGCTCATCTGGTCCGCCATCCTCGCGGGCCTGGCTTACGTGGGCTTGATCGGCCCCGCAGCGTGGGCTGTAGCGCGGCAGGAAGCAGTGCTCGGCCAGGTGTTTACGGGTTGGCTGACGAAGGTCAACATGCCGGCCGTCCTGTGGGAGCACGGGACCGTTTTCATCTCCTCCTACTCGGGAGGCACAGCGCACCTCACGTCGGGGGAGACCGTCGCGATCGACGACATCACGGTCACTCACCCCCTCAACGTGATCGCCGAACGCGCCGTTACTGCGAACACCGTGACAGCAGCGATCGTTGTGGGCTTCGTCCTGCTACTCGCAATCCTCCTGCGTCCCACCGACATCACGGACGCGAGCCTCCTGGAAAAGGACCTGACGGGGGCATTCGAGTGGCCCACACCGACGACGAGCGAGAAGCAGCGCCAGAAGGCCCGTGAGCGTCGCCAGCAGCGACTAGAAGAGTTCGCCGCGGCCCAGGCAGAAGCCGACGCCCTCGACGCTGAGCCACAGAACCCCACTCAGGAACAGTCCGCAGGCGTCGAGTTCCTGGAAACCCGACTCTCGGAAGGAGATACCAATGAATGAGCCGCTCATCGTCTCGTTCGCCGCGTCCCTCGTCGCGTCCGCAGCCTTCATGGTTGCTAGTGTCCTCCTCATGGGTGACACGGTCTTTAAGCGCAGCGCGGACACCCTCAGCGCCACGCTCACGGTCGCGCTTATCAGCGCCGCCTTCGCCTACCCGATCTTCACCCCCGCCACCTACCAGGTGCCCGACGTGATCCACGCTTGGGTGAACTTCGGCTTCGCAGCCCTCGCGCTACTGTTGATGATGGTAACGGTGTGGAACATGTTCCGCCGCTACCCCGACGTGCCCCTCACAATCCACTGGAGCGCGTGGGCTATCAACGGGATCCTCGGATACGCCCTATGCGGCTTCATCCCCACTATCCACTTCGTCCACACTGTTAGCCCATGGGCCTGAAAGGAACAGAATCATGAACAGCAAGAAGCAGGGACCGTCACCTCGCGAGACTTTGTTCATGCTCGTATTCATCCTGCTGATCATGCTCGGAAGTTGTAGCTATGCTCACAGAGTGATGGGGAAGATAATGACGCGGGCGGGCGAGTCCCACTCTGTCAATGACGTGGACACCGGTGTCGTCGCTGATGGAACCCTCAGTGACCTCGACAAGCTGACCGTCAACGACAACCCCACACCGCCCGAGAAGTACAACCGGGTGGAGCAGTTCGGCCCCGCATGGAAGGACGTGGACCACAACGGCTGCGATACGAGGAACGACATCCTCGCCCGCGACCTCACCGTCAAAGAGATGCGTAACGCCTGCGTCGTCACCGCTGGCCAACTCGCAGACCCCTACTCGGGAAAGCGGATCGACTTCAGCAAGAAGGAAGCCTCGAAGGTTCAGATCGACCATGTTGTCGCCCTCGAGAATGCCTGGCAGTCCGGCGCGTACAACCTCAGCAAGGAGAACAGGGAAGCTCTCGCCAACGACCCCGACAACCTCTTGGCCGTCAACGGCCATGACAACATGGCCAAGGGCTCCAAGAGCGCAGACCAGTGGATGCCCCCCAACAGCACATACGCCTGCGCCTACGCCTCTAAGCAGGTGCAGATCAAGACCCGCTACGCTCTCACAGTGACCAGCAGTGAGAAGCAGGCCCTCGCCGACGCGCTGGCAACCTGCACCACCAACTGAAAGGAACTATGCCAGTGGCTTTTACGTCAAAGGATGTGCGCCCCGTCTTCGAGGCTAAAATGGGGCCGACTCACAGGTTCGTCGTTAAAGGCGGTGTGGCATTCGCTGTCCTCGACTCAGGTGAGCCAGTGTTTGGCTTCGTCATTTCTGCTGCTCACCCTCGTGTGGAGCCGTGCGTGAGGCTCAGCAGCCACTCAGTTCCTCTGAGCGTGGTGCCGCCCCAGTGGTTCGCGAACGCAGTAGACGAGTACGTCCCCAGCATGGTGGACGACACGCAGTGGAACTACTGGGCTACGCTCGTCATAGCCAGTAAGACCCTCAGCAGTAACAGTGGGCGCATCCAACTCGATGAGCATCACCCGTTCGCGCAACACACGGGAGTCGCGACCCTCACCATGCACGGGAATCAAGTTGAAGCTGCGAATCAGCGTGGGGATCGGGTGGGTGTCTACACGAAGCCCGGCATCATGCACGCCCTCACCTCCCAACCAGGGAAGATTTTCCTCTGGTCCTCCTACTAACCGGATCCGACATACAACGGCGGCACCTCTCCTCTACGCATCGGGGGAGGTGCCGCCCCATGCAAAGAATCAACTGAAAGGAACAGTAATCATGACACCGAAACGAAAGCGCCCCACCGACCTCACCCACGACACGGTCCATGCACAGAAAGACCTCGCTCGCGTCCTGCGCGCCTGGGCTGACGACCTCGAGAAGGGTGGTGCAGACATGGATGCCCTCGCGCGGAGAGGGGAGCTTGCTACATGGGCTCAGAGGCGCACAGAGCGCCAGATGCGGCATGTGAGCGCAGCGTTTGAGCGCGTGATCGCGTGCGCGTCTTCGGCGGATCGTCGAGGCGTATCTGGTGGTCAGTGAGGTCACTGTAGGGAGTCCCCGGAGCTGCTGGTTGGTGGTTCCCGGGTTTTTCTTACCACCATGCCCTTGTGATCTACTTAACCAAGTAGGGGGATGGTAGCGCTTGCGACCCAACTCAACCCGCAACTACTATCAAACACATACAACCCAACCACACACAAGGAGAACCCAGAAATGATCACCGCCACCCCCGCCATCGCGCGCCTCACCGACCCAGCCACCAGCTGGGACGCAGCCCTCGCCGTCAACGCCACGCAGTCGTGGCTTCGCTTCGCGGAACTCAGGGTCATTGAGAAGGGCGAATGGATCGGCGAAGAAGTGACCGAAGAAGCATTCTTCACCACAACACTTACGCCCTCGCGTGTTCGGACCATCGTGTCTGACTGGAAGAAGCAGGGCTACATCGAGGCCATGCCCAAGCGTGCAAAAACCTCCACGGGGCGCACCGCCCAGCTCCACCGCCTCACCCCACAGGGGCACGAACTCGTCACAGTTCTCCGCGACATCAACCGAAAGGCCAACCAGCAGTGACAGAAGACCCATCCCCACCCACAAGCCCATCAGTGGCGGAAACACTAGCCCGCCTACAGCTCACACTTAAAGTGCGCCAGACCAGCATCGTCCATGCTCTCATCACGAGGGCTCGCATCAACGCCCGAAACTACCCGTCGGAGGCGACACTGCCTCCACGAATCTCACGCAAGAAAGACAAAACCCAACATGGCAGCGAAGAAGGAAGTTAAAGTCCTCCGCAAGTCGAAGAAGTGGGATGACCTCACCCCGCGCATCATGGCTTACCTCAAGCTCATCAGGGACAAAGCAAAGAAGGCTGAAGCACCTGTCAAGAAATACATTCTTGACAACCTGGAGCGATTCCCGGCAGTCACACAGAAGGGTGGCTACAAGATCGACGCGGATGTTCGCGGCGACTCCGGTACGCTCTCCTACCGCAAGCCCTCCCGCAAGCCGGGCACTGGCCTCAAGATCGTGAATGCCCTCGCATTCATGGCTTGGTGTGAAGAGAACGGTATTGAGCACAACGCCCAGCCGACCGTCACGTTCCCTGAAGAGTTTGTGACCCAGGAGAACCTAGCCAAGCTCGTCGAACAGGCTGGTGGCGTGATGCCTGACGGCATGGACGACGACACCACGTTCAACGCGGCAACCCTCACAGTTCGCATGAGCGAAGAGCAGGCCAAGCACCTCGTGGACGACAAGCTCACCGTCCGCCAGCTCCTCGAAATGCTGGAACTCAAAGAAGACCTCGCCTGACCCAGCCCCCCTACATGTAGCGAAAGGTTACCTACATGACCCCCAAGACCAGCGACTCGCAGCCTGCCGCCAAGAAGGCTACATCCAAGACCCGCACCACCAAGGCCACCGAAAAGGCCGAAGAAACCCCCGTCATCTCGCTTGAAGTGCCCGGCTACAAGGCGCTCAGTGAGGAGGAAATGCGCCGCGACTTGGCCGAAGCAGACATCTACGCCCAGGCTGGCGCGCTCGTCCCCTCGCAGATGCGAGGCAATGCTGGCGATATGTACATCCTCATGCAGATCGCTAAGCATCTGAATGTCCCGGTCATCTCGGTTCTGCGTGGCTTCTCGTTCATCGGCGACAAGGACGTGAAGCCGACCATGACCGCACAGTTCATGGCTGGACTCGTCCGCAACGCAGGCCACACGCTGCGCGAGCAGTGGGACGCGGAAACCAGCACGGCCACCGCCGTCATCATCCGCAAGGACGACCCCCAGTTCGAGCATGTCGCCGTCTGGGATGAAGAGAAGGCCCGCGTCGCTGGCCTGTGGGAGTCAACCCCCACGTGGGTCCAGTACCCGAAGGCCATGCTCATGGCGCGCGCCACGAGCGAAGTGTGCCGCCAGGCCGTCTCCGAAGTCCTCATGGGGTTCAGCTACGTTCCCGAGGAGTTCCAGAGCCAGGAATCGGCCTCGCGCGTCCTGGACATGCGCGAGCAGGTGAAGCACGACATGGACCGCCTGCACCTGTCGAACGAGAAGGCCGCAGACCTCCTCGACGGCATTGCCCTCCCAGGCATCCCCGTCGCCCTCATGACTCCGCGCGAGCTGGAGGAAGTCAACGCCCGTATCGGAATGATCGAGTATGAGCGCGACAAGGACAAGATCAACGAGGTGCGCGAGCGCATCCAGAAGGGCCGCGACAAGCTGAACCTGAGCGAAGGCGCGTTCGCTGAGATCGTGCGCCGCAACGTGCGCCCCGGCAGGGGATACGACACCATGAACTTGCGTGAGGCTGAGCAGGTGCTTGACGTGCTCCTGCGCCAGGCGAAGAAGTCGGGCATCCGTTCCGGCCAGCGCCAGGCTCAGCCCTCCCCACAGGCCCCGGCCCCGCAGCCGTCCGCACCTCAGCAGCAGGCCCCCGCGCAGCCCTACCAGAGTCCGCAGCAGCCTCGCCCGCAGGCGCAGCAGGGATACACCCAGTACATGCCCGCACAGCCCCAGGAAGCCCCCCAGCAGCGCCCAGAACCGGCTCAGCAGCCCCAGCAGGCCCCTGCGCCCGCGCAGGAGTCCTACGGCCTCTACGACGAGTCTCAGCGCCCCGAGCAGTACCCGCCGCTCGGCTCCCAGAAGCCAAAGGGCGTATCTGGCTCCATGGCGATGATTCAGCGCACCATGCAGGCCCAGGGCCTCTCTGAGGATGAGCTGCCTATCGTCCTCATCTACATCTTCGGCGACAACGATAAGCGTGCAGATGTAGATAACGTGGATGCGCTGACCATGGATGACATGACCACCGTCCTCGAAGGCATCCAGCGTTACGCAGCAGAAGCCGGGCCCCTCCCGGAACCCACCGCTGAGCTCCCCTTCGACGGCGACACTCCCGCCGACAACATAGACGACCTGGAAGCGTCCTACAACGCACAGGGAGACGAGGTGAACGATGGCTCTGAGACGTGGAACGAAGGCTGGCCGGAACCGGCGAAGCCCGGCGGCGGCGCGAACTAGCACCGGCCCGAGCCAGCAAACCCGTGAACTCATCTACGGGCGCGACATGTGGCGGTGCGCCCGGTGCGGCAAGGACATCACCTACGTCCAGTCCAGCATCCAGCACCGCAAAGCCCGCGGCATGGGCGGCACAAACGACCCGTCGATCAACAGCCCCGCAAACCTCATCGTCCTATGCGGTTCCGGCACCACGGGATGCCACGGCCACGTCGAAGTGAACAGGCGCGAAGCCCGTAACTACGGGTGGGCGGTCTCCCAATACGCGGACCCCCACGATGTGCCCGTCCAATACAAGGACGGCCTGTTCCTCCTTGACGATGCCGGTCACCGCATCCCCACCAAATAACCACACAAACCACCACCTGAAAGGGGTGAACTCATGTCAAAACGGATCTACGTCGCATTGCCTCTTGGCTACACGCGCGAGACCTCCTACGCAGCCGAAGACGCTCTCAGGCTCCTCGGCTACGAACCAGCCAACCCAGCCGACAACGGCACCAACGACCGAGCCAACCTGTGCATGCTGACCCAGTGCGACGGCGTACTCCTCACTCCCAACTGGGAGACCAGCCCCATGAGCACGATCGCTGTCACCGTCGCCCACCACCTCGACATCCCTGTTGGTACATACGATCAGTGGTCCGCCCGCCCCACAACAGGGGGGCAGTGATGAGCCGCAACGACCAGGACAACGCGGCAGCAGTTAGCTCTCTCGTCATGCCCGAAGCCTGGACCGAGAGGGCTGCGTGCGTGGGAGCCCTCAACCCCGACGCTTGGTTCCCCGAGCGCGGAGCAAACGGCAACATGGAAGCTCGCCTCGCCCTGAGAGCCTGTGCTGACTGCCCCGTTAGGGACCTGTGCCTCAAGGAAGCCCTTGCCCAGGGTCCCTCCTGCGAGGGAATCTGGGGCGGCACCACGCACGCCGAGCGACGCAAGATGCTCCGCATGGGCTGCAAGACCCTCGAGGAGTACAAGGCCCTCACCGGACAGAAGAAGGAACCCGCCAAGGCCCCCGTAAAGACCAAGCAGGACGCGCCCACCGTCGAACCTGCCGCCCCCGTGAAGGACAAGACCACCACCTTCCCCGACATCCTCTCGGAGGTGATGCAACTGCCTGGGAACTACACAATCGGAAGTCTGTTCTCGGGCTATTAACGGTGGCCTCGACCTCGGCGTACAACTCGCCCTCGGCCCCGCACGCCTCGCCTGGGTGAGCGACATCGAACCAGGCCCCCAAGCCATCCTCGCTCACCACCACCCCGATGTGCCCAACCTTGGGGACGTCACGAAGATCGACTGGACCCACGTCGAACCTGTAGACGCGATCTGTGGCGGCTCGCCCTGCACTGACCTATCAATGGCCGGCGCTCGAGCGGGCATGTCCAAGGACACCCGTTCAGGACTGTGGGAGTCGATGTTTCACGCAATCACCACCCTACGACCCAGGCTAGTTGTCTGGGAGAACGTGCAAGGAGCTCTAAGTGCATCAGCTTTTAGCCTCATGGAACCCGGAACGGGACATCTGGGAGGACGGCCAACCGGACCTGTTCTCCGAGCGCTCGGGCGTGTACTCGGAGATCTTGCCTCCATCGGGTATGACGCGACGTGGACAGTTGTTCATGCTTCCGACGTTGGAGCGCCCCACAAGCGGGCCCGAGTCTTCGTTGTTGCTCACCCCCACGGCGAACCTTGGCTCGAACGGTGGGAGCCAGCCGCCGGAGAAACGCCGGGAGGGCGGTCATGGGCCGACGTTAGCGGACCTGATCGAACACCTCGACCCCTGATCCCCACCCCAACCGCTTCGGACTGGAAAGGCGGCTACCACCAGGAGGGGAAGGGAATGAGCCTGTCTCAGGCAACCAAGCTCCTCCCCACGCCCGTCGCCCAGGCCCCAGGGAACACCGCCGAAGCCCACCTGCGGAAGAAGCCAGGCCGCACACAAGTCACCGACTTGGGCATCATCGCCCGCGAAGGACTCTTCACGACCGGAGGTACCCTCCTGCTCACCCCGCAGGCCACCAACGCCACCTACTCCTCCAACGGCTACGGACCCAACCTGCACGAAACAGCAGGAACCCTACGCGACAGTTTCGGCCCCTACGCGCCCGCCGTCGCCCACTGGGAAACCATCACCGGGCGCACAGCCCCAGCCCCGACAGAACCGCCCCTGCGCGAGGGAGGCAAGCCCCGCCTGTCTGTCCGCTTCGTCGAATGGCTCATGGGACTGCCCGACGGGCACGTCACAGGCGTAGGCCTATCGCGCGAAAAGACACTGCGTGCCCTCGGCAACGGAGTTGTCCCACTGCAAGCAGCCGAAGGGATCCTGCGAGCCCTCCAGCAGGAACGCCAAGTCGCCCTCGAGGAAGGCTGGCCAGAATACGCTCAAAGAATAGGAACATGATGAACACCCTTCGTAGCACACGCCCCCGCAGCCGCGGCAGCATCACGTGCGACATGTGCGGCACGAGGATCCCTCGAAACGTCCAGTACTCACGCACGGAAACCGCCGACATGGGCACCATCATCACGGTTCGCGTGTGCGATCACTGCGACACGTGCATCAACTTGTGCGCACGAGATGTGGATTGGCAGTTCGGCGATGACGGCTTCACAGCTGACGATCTCCGTGAATGGGCGCTCAACAGCAGCGCCATAGAAGCCACCCAGTACCTCGCTCGAACCGAGCAAACACTTCACTGAAAGGACCAGTTTCATGAAGAGTCAGGCATTCATCACCACGCGCAACCACGAAGCTGACGCAGCCCACCTCAACGCCCAAGGCCTCCGCATCACCATCGAAACAGACCCAGACGGAACACCGTTCCTCGCGCTCACGGCACCGAATGGAGTGAAGCGATACCTGAACCCCGGCGACGCGCTCGTGTGGAACCCCTGCTACTTGCCGATCTCCGCCGCCGTCGTACCAGAACCCCTCGTGACAGCACTCACGAAACACATCTCCTCACTCATCTCAGCAGCAGCCAAGAAGCACCGCCGATGAACGCCGAAGACATCCTCAACGCCTTACGCCACCACTACCCGACGGCGGCATTCGTTCCCGAGCTCACCATCAACGATGAGCAGTCTCTCGCGGACTACTACGAACAGGGTGAGCATGAGGCATTCACTCGCCGCATCGACGCACTCATGTTTGACAAGCGTATCCGCACGGCCATCGAGATCAAGGTGGACCGAGCTGACGCGAAGAGAGAAAGCCTCGCCAAAGTCCGCGCCTGGCGACAGGTCACACACAGGTTCTTCTACGCAACGCCGGCAGGTCTCATCGACAGCCCTCCCATCATGAGCGGGTCAATCGGACTCCTCTGGGTGCACCCGGACGGGCGTATCGAGTGGCGCAAGAAGTGCCGGCTCAACCCATCACCAGAACCACTCCCTCTCATCGTTCAAGAACGCATCGCGCACCGAGCCAGCCGCTACGCGCTCGTCCCCAAGGAGCTACGCCCGTGACCCCGCGAATCACGCAAGCCTTACGTCCAGCCGAAGATGGGACTATGAAGCGCAAGAAGAAGCTCTGTTGGGGCAAGACCGGCTGGTGCGTGAAGCCGCCCCGCAAGATCCGGTACCGCACCAAGCTCGACGCGAAACTTGCCCTCGCCTCCACGCAGTGCTCGCGTAATCCGCGACGCGAAGAGCGCCGTTACTACAGGTGCCCAGAGTGCAAGGGCTGGCACCTCACCTCACACTGACTACCGCGCGGTAATAAATAGTGACACTTTGAGCACTGAGGTCTCGTTCTCCATGGGGGCTAGACCCGAGCGAAGCGAGCTGCGTAGTGCGCATAGCTTTCCTTAAAAGGTTGGTATATAGCCGAAAAATGCCCCTTGGGGAACATGTTCCTACGCGCTGGTTTAAGTTCGCGCACCATGGCAGTCTATTTGGTGCGAGGTAAGCACAAGTAGGCTGTGATCCACTTAACCAATAGGGGGCAATGCGCTTCCCCTAAACAGTGGTACCGTTACCACAACAACCAATCCATGCAGACACGCAGAAAGGAACGTCACCATGGAACAGAACCAGATCCTCGGATACCTCGGGGGCCTTTTTCAAAAGAACGCGCCGATCACCGACGAGGTGTTCAGCGCGCTCAAGGAGTGCCTGAAGCCCCGCAACCTCGATACAAATGACTATGTGTCCGGCGAGACGGTGCGCATCCGCGCAGCAATCGACTCACTTGGCCACCGCCATGGCATCAACCTCGACGCTTACGTCGAGTACGAGAAGCCGGAAACTGAGGGAGAAGCTGCTACCGCATTCCTCACCATCGAGTCCGAAGAGGGCTACAGTTCGTCTCGTCACTCGAAGCTAACCTTCAAGATCAGCGAGAGCGGATACGCGAGCACTATCCTGGAGTGCTCCAGCCGTGACGGTGAAGGCTGGTATACGTACCAGATCCCCACCATGCTCGGTGTGGGAACGGCGTATTACGCGCTTCTCGCATGGGAGGAGTACCAGGGGATCAAAGCTGGCCGCCTCGATGCGATTCCTGCTGATGATGAATGGAGTAGTTATCTCGAAGACTACCCTGAAGCTGACAACGATGAGCGCACAGAGGAGGAGAAGCTTACGTCGGCACTCCTGCTCCTGGCGCAGGGTGCTGAAGAAGTCGACGATGAGGACGACGAAGACGAGGAGGATGAGTGAACGCCACCTACTTGCCCCCGACCAGCAAGGCGGTCTCTCTCGCCTCCCTGCTCCAGGTCCACTTGGACCAGGCAGAGCGCGTCACCGACCCACTCGCCCATTTGGAGAACATCTCCATGTGTGACCTGCGAGTCATCGACCGCCGCAACGGTCGCGCTTACCTGCGTGACGGCTCCGCCATCACTGCTCGCAAGAAGAGCAAGAACGCTGAGTGGGTCGTCGAAGCGCGCGGTCCCATCAAGAAGAAAGGACAGTTCATCCGATGAGCTACAACCAGCGCATCTTGGGCGTAACGTTCGAGGCGGGCGACCTCTCTAAGGCGACCTTCACACAAGCCGACGAAGCGATGTTCGAGCAATGGCTCGTCAACTACATCGCCACCCACGACGAGCTCAGCAAACAGGGACGTAGGGGCTACATTGACCTAATGTTCGCCTGGGACTTCACCTACGGCCCCGACGGGCGACTCGTAGGCCTGTCAGCCCATTTCCCCTGGGATGCTGATTACGTCCCTAGCTTCTTCCCTATCGAGCTGGCGGGGACCAGCCTGTTCTTCCGCGAGCGCGGCGTGCGATTCAAGCTGGTCATCAACACGGCTGACAAAGAGGAAGGTGACCGCTGGCAGATCACCACCACCCACGGTGGCGTGTGGGAGGCTTGCGGGAAGATCGTCTACGGCAAGCGTGAGCGCATTGCCTAAGTCGATCACAGTGTGGGTGCCGGGTAAGCCTGAGACGCAGGGCTCTACCCGGTGCTTCATGCCACAAGGTTCCCGTAAGCCGGTCATCGTTCACGACAACCCCCGGCTCGAAGCGTGGCGCACCGCCGTCACATTCCTCGTCAAGCACGCCGCCCACAAGGCCCGCTGGGACATGCCCCTGGACGAGCCAGTCGAGGTGGTCGCTGAGTTCTACCTCCAACCTCCTAAACGGCCACGGTTTAAACTTCCCGCAGTCAAACCCGACCTCGACAAGCTCCAACGAGCAATCGGCGACGCTCTCGGAAACGGGATACTCCGGGACGACAGTCGCATCGTCCACTGGAACGTGTGGAAGCACTACGGCACAGAACAGGGCGTGAAACTTACACTCACCAGACTCACCCAGGAAGAAGTCACCAGACTCGCTCAGGAAGGAGAAGATGACCAATGATGAAGGTAGCGAAAACGACACTGCGTAGCGTCCTGTGCGCCGCTCTGTTCACCCTCGGAACAGTCTCCACGTTCGCGTGGCTCATCGGCTTCGGCAGCGGCCTCGCAGCCTTGTGCGCAGCACTGCTATATCCCTCCCTCGTCGTCGATGCGGCACTCCCGCTCCTTGGAGCTGGGGCCGTCAGCTTCGCCGCTAGGGGCATCTCCATCTTCGGCTTGCGCCTCATGACCCCGAACGACAAACGTCAACCCCTCCGAACCGACCTCATCGGATGGATCGGCTTCGTCGATGACGAGACTCTGCGTATGACGCTAGATGCAGGAAAGGAAGTGCCAAATGGGTACGCGAAGACCACCAACTGACCAGCCGCGCCCCTGCCAGCTCAGGCGAACCCCCGAAGCCATGCAGGTCACCAGCGACAACATGAGCCAAGTCGCCAAATGGTGCCACGGTGTGCTGCGAACCGAGGGCGGCAAGATCGCCCTCATCGAGATCACAAACACCACCACCTCACAGCCCACCGTTGCCCACGTCGGCGACTACATCGTGCGCCGATACCGCGGCAACCGATCCATCTTCACCGCCATTCCGCAAGATGAGTTCGAGCAGGAATGGACACTCCGACCCAAGAAGGAACCCCAAAAATGAGCAACGAACTACGAATCACCGGAAACCTCCCCCGCGACCCCGAACTGCGTTACACGCAATCAGGCAAGCCCGTCGCATCATTCACCGTCGCCGACAACCGACGAGTCCGCGACCAGTCCGGCAACTGGGTAGACGGCAACACCCTGTTCATGCAGTGTGCAGCATGGGAAGAGCTCGGCGAGAACGTCGCCGAATCCCTGCGCAAGGGCATGACCGTGACCGTCACCGGCAGGCTCGAAGCCAAGGAGTACGAGTCGAACGGTGTGAAGGTCCGCAGCTTCGAACTCATCGCCTCCGACGTTAGCGTCTCCCTGCGCCGCCAGCAGGCCACCGTCAAGAAGGTCGCTCCTTCCTCCAACAACCAGGGTAACGGCTACAACTCCTACAGCCCCAACACTCAATACACGACAGACCCCTACAGCACAGGGGCACCTTTCTAGCCCAGACAGGACACAAGACCATGGCTACCGCCTCCCACATGTTCCCGTTCATGCTCACTCTCCCTGACGGAACCCTCCACGATGCAGTCCGCATCTACAGGGAAACCCTCGAGGCCGTCGCCGAGTGGTGCGGCGGGGAAGTGGGAGGCGCAGCCATCCCTGGCAAAGGCACCGTCGCCGGTATCCTCTACCCCACAGGCAAAGGACATGATGCGTTCGCGCCCGTCGGCTCCTACCTCCTACGTGGATCCGTCACCATGCGCCATATGAGCGCTGATGAGTTCAACGCGATCTACACCAGCCTGTAGCTCATGCCCACCCCCACTGCGCAGCAGATCATCGCCGCAGCACGCCACAACGCAGTTATGCTCCCGTCTGAGCAGGCCGCCGCCCGCGAGCGCCGCAACACGGCACGCAAAGCCGCTCACAAAGCCCGCGAAGCAGCCAAACCAGTGCGCGCCGCCCGAGAACTCCCACCGATCGACGGTGCGCACTGGGTGAAGCGACGCTACGGCTCCAACTGGATCTACCCAGCAGTCCAACTCACCAGCCCCCACGTCGCACGCCTCATCGCCCAATGGGCACCACGCACCACCCGCTACGTCGAAACCCCCTCCACGTGGGGCCTGTACGTGTGGAACAGTAGGCGTGGACCTGAACCTGTTCTCGCGCAAGAAGGTCAGTATATTGTGCGCACAAAGTATGGGCTACGAGTAATGCAACCAGGCATTTTCCAGCAGCTTTACGTCCAATATGAGAAGTAATGTCGCTTAATATCTGCGCAACAGGCGCAAACGTTGCTACCTCCACCAAAACACGGGGTGACAACAACCACAAGTAATGCATTAAAGACACACTTTTAGTTGCAAAACAACCACTTTCACGGCCCACGCAACCTAATTCGCCAACAAAAACCAGAAAATGCGCTTGAAAAACAATCGGCGCACATATAGGCTTTCCGCGAAAGCACGGAGTGAGGGAGTACACTCCCTCCATCAACACAAAAGGAGACAACTTGTCAACCACGACTAAGCGCTCGGCCCTCACGAAGGCCGTCACACTGTTCGCGCTCGCGGGCGTGGGCTTTCTCGCCCACCCCGTAGCGGCGACGTTCGCAGCACCCGACACCGCTACCGACGATGCTCCCGCCTCCACTACCGACGATGGCGGCAACAGGATCGTCGCGTCGGAACCCGGCGCATCCACCGCAACTGGCGGCATCAAGATCACCAACACGAACGTGAGCGGTCGCTACGGAGACAAGTTCGCCGTCAACACAACGCTCGACATTAAGATCAACTACGAGGGTGACAAGGTTGAGAAGGGTGCCACCTTCTCCGTTGGTTTGGGTGATGGCCTACAGGTGCCGAACGGGTTCAACTCGGTTGAGCTTAAGGCGACTGCGCTCGACGGCTCCGAGAAGACCATCGGTAAGTGCACTGCGTCCGGTGGCGTATTCGCCTGCACCGTCACCGAGGACGTAGCCGAAGTCCTCGGCGGCAACGGTTCCATCAAGAATGGATTCGTCCGTCTTGAGGCAACGCTGACCAAGGACAGTGTCGGCAAGACGACCACCGACGTGGTTGTTGACGGCACCAAGCACACGATCTCTCTGGGTAAGGGGGTTGTCGGCGAACCCGTCACCCCTGGCGACAGCAAGGACTGCTACCCGACAGGTAAGAGCCCGGAAGGCCTGTACCAGTTCTGGTGCTGGATCCAGGCTCAGGGAAACCCTGGCGACACGATCACTATCGTTGAGGGTCGAGACGATACCGTCTACAAGACGGGCGTTTCTACCACTCCGACGGAGCACGGCGACTGGGCTAACCCTTCAGCTAAGCCCAAGTCGAAGCGTGACGGCAAGACCATTACGTTCGTTGTCCCTGATGGTACCGGCACTCAGGAAAATCGTGTCGGCACCATGGTCACAACGTCCGAAAAGACGATGACCAACACCGCCACCATCAATGGCAAGGAAGTTTCCTCCACCGTTACGTGGCGAGCAAAGGGCTCGTCCGGCGCGGAAACGGGTGAGGACGAGAAGCCTGTCACCCCTGAGCCTACGCCGACCCCGGATCCGAAGCCTTCGGACCCGACTCCCACCCCGGACCCGACCCCGGAGCCCTCTGAGCCTCCGGCACCCACACCCGAGCCGACTCCCGAACCCTCGGAGCCTCCCGTGACCCCGGACCCCAAGCCGTCCGAGCCTCCGGCCCCCACGCCGGAGCCGTCTACGCCTCCGGTCACCCCGGACCCGGAGCCCCCCGCTCCCACACCGGACCCCACCCCGGAAACCCCCAAGCCGGATCCGAAGCCCACGCCTGAGCAGCCGACCCCGGACCCGAAGCCGACCCCGGACACGCCTCCGGTCACTCCCGACCCGAAGCCCAGTGTTCCCCCGGTCAGCCCGGACCCCAAGCCCAGCATTCCGCCTGTGACCCCTACCCCGGACCCCTCGGAGCCTCCGGCCACGCCTGAGCCGAAGCCGTCCGAGCCGACCACCCCGGTCACGCCCAACACGCCCAGCACCCCGGATACTCCTCCGGTGACCCCGAAGGCCCCCACGCCTTCCGCTCCCGCCAGCAATGGCGGTGGCACACTGGCTAAGACAGGTGCCGACGCTGGCCTGATCGCTGGCGCTGGTGTGCTCGCCGTCGCCGGTGGCGCGCTCCTGGTGGCCCGCCGCCGCCAGAACAAGAACTGACACCAGTCAGCAAATCGGGAGGCCCCAGAGATGCAATACTCTCCGGGGCCTCCCCCCTTTTTAGCGAACCAAGGTTTTGCCCGGCCTTGCAAGGCTTTTAATGTTGCCGCAGTAATGCGCGTAATGCTACAGTAGGGCATTAAGAAACAATTACATGGGAAGGAGCAATAAATGCTCAAGAAATACCAGGTCACCAAGATGGTTGACGACCTCGACGGCTCCGAAGCCACCCGCACCATCAAGTTCAGCATCGACGGCGCACACTACGAAATCGACCTGTCTGACAAGAACGCGGACAAGTTCCGCGAGGCCTTCGCGCCCTACATCGCCAACGGTCGGCGCGTGACCTCACGAAAGTCATCACGCAAGACTGGCAGCGCCAGCACAGGGCGCGCTCAGCGTCAGAAGACGGCAGAGATCCGCGCCTGGGCCATCAAGAAGGGCTACACGTCATCCACGCGAGGCCGACTTGGCCCGACCATCATTGAAGCCTACGAGGCCGCACACAAGGACCACTGATACTTAGCAGCTAAGGCAAAGGAAATTATCATGAAGATTGTGTTTGAGGACAACATCATCGTTGACCCGTCTACCAACTCCGCCACCCCTCTACCCAACATGACCATTACAGTCGGCTACAAGGACATGCCTGCCGTCGCATCCATCGACATGCGCGGCGAGGTGGACCTGCGCACCCTCCCGGTGGGGACGTTTATCGTCACTGTGGGGCCGACAAAGGACGTTACCCATGAGGACCGCCAGTACATGAAGTGCAAGCGCTTGTGGCACGGCTCCGACGAAAGCACCTGGGACGACCACTCCCTCGCGGAAGAGCTCACCGAGCAGACGCTCGCAGGCCGTCGAGCCATCGTCCGCGACATCCCCAACTACCCCATCTACTAAGGGAAGCAGGAGAATCGTCATGTATGATCCCGGTGCTCTCACAGAGCTCGCCCTCAAGAACGGCGCGAAGATCAAGCGCAGCATGGAGGAGATCCACGATGCCATTTTGGCATCCCCACAGGTGAAGATCACACCGTTCAAGACTCCTGCGAACTTCTTCGACAGCGATGCGTCCTTTGAGGTGCAAGAGGGAAGCGACACCATCACCATCTCTTTTGAGGCGACTATTTCCGCACCCGTCAGCACACACGTTGGCGACGAGACACTGACCGATGTGGAGTACGGTCGCTCCTTCACCTGCGAAGCAGTGCTGGATGTCGAAACAATGCGCATCAAGGAGGGAAGCCTTCGCCTTGTTGACTTCCACTCCTCGAGCGAAGATGCGACCTCAAACAAGGAGAGGCTGACAAAAGAAGCAGAACAGCAGGCTCGGAAGTTCATATTTGATCGCGAGGAGGTAGCGGAGAACCTGTCTGGTTTGCCCTATGGCGAGTCCTACCTCCACGCCGTTCGCCTAGGCCTTGTGGAAAACCCTGAGCCGTGGGTGCAGGCCCTTGTTGACGACCTACGCACCCAGTGCTGCGCAGTGTTCGACAGCGAGGAGACGTACTGCGATCCGGTCAGCCCAGAAGCCGGTCACGGGTCTTTCCCCAACGACCTGTACCCCATCCATGACCGGGTTCGCAACATCCTGCGCGCCGGCATCCGCGGCGAGGGCGACTGGGCAGCGTATGCTCCGCTGATCCGCGCAGCCACTCCCGAGAACGTGCGGAGCCTGTACAGGCTCCCCGAAGATCTTCCACTGCTGAAGGTGGAGGATCTGCCGGTCTCCGCCGAAGACACGAAGACCCTGGGAGAACTGCTCTCCGTCATGGAGCTGATCGGAGTCTCTACCCCGGAGCAAGAAAAGCTGGTCGAGCAGCACAAGGTTCTAACACAGCTACATGACGCAGCTCCACGTACCGACCAGTTCTACACCGCTCTTTTTGAGAAAGAGGGGTGGGTGGCGGTTGAGCGCATCAACCTCTACAACAGCAGCGTCAACGCCATCGCCACTGAGGGAATCTCCCAGCCTGTCGCGGATGCCGTTAAAGCACTGAGGTGGCATCTCAAAACCAGCGGTGTTCTCCGCACCCTCTATGAGGCTCAGGAGAAGCGCAGCAAAGTCAAGCCACTACAAGACCTGAACTGCCTCCCTCTCGGCGCGTACCTCCGCGTAAAGGGCTCATGGTGGGAAGCGCGTGAGAGAGAACAGGGTAAGCCTGTACGTGAACTCAACACGTTCCTTCCGCACGAGTACGTCTTCGCTGTCGAAGAAGGGCGTAGCGAGCAGGTACGTAGCGACTGCGCTGACTTCCTCGCGCACTTTATCCCGTTCCCCGTGCTTGGAACCACCCAGCTTCTTCGAGGTTTGCTTCCGTCGAGAATTAGCGCCGTGGATGCACTTATCATCAGTGCGCTAACACGCAGCAAGAAGCCATACTCAAAAGATGAACACCGTTCTCTGCTGGAGGCTTGCGTGTCCGCAGGAATATATGACACGTCATACGTGGAATCTTGCGGAGAAGAAGAACTGTCGGCGATTGCTCCTCATCTCAATTTGCTGGACCCTTTGCTCTCTAAGCAAAAGGAACTACACGAGGCACTTGATGCTGCCGTCAGGCCGGCAGCTCAGCAGGCCCCCACTTTTGGGGACATCAGAACGCTTATGCAGGCGATTGCTGACACGCTGCCGCTACTCGATAGCGTGCATTGCATGAATAAGCAGTGGGCTTCTGTTCAAAACCACCTGCGTCGCAACGGCGTGCCAATGAACAAAGAGCGCCAGGCAGAGCGGCAACAACGCAGCGAAGTTGTAGACATGCTCCTAAACAAGTTGCACCTCACCGAGGCCGATCTGGAGCACGTTAAAACGAGTCGCCAGCTCTTGCTTGGAGAAAGCGAAGAGTATGTTAATGACTCAACATTTGGGTCATTTATCGACAGGACACTGGATTGTTTCTTTGCGGTTCCATGGTACTCCTGGCCGGACTATTTCAATAACAATTACGACCGTGAGCATGTGCGGACGAACCAGAAGCTACGGCACGATGCGCATGTTCCCACTTCCCAGATTGAGGTTGACTGGGGCGGGCTACAGGCTCGCATCGTGAAGAATGTCTTCTGGGCGTTTATGCAAAAGTCGCCCCAAAGGGACGCAGTGTTCACAAAAGACGAATCTAAGCGCATTTTGGACTACGTGCGCACTGGAAATGTTCGAGATATTGTGTACGAAAGCTACACGTGGGGCCAATCTCCTTCTTGTGATGATGCCTTCAACGTGTTTGATAGGACCAACGGCACTCGGATGGATCCCGACGGGCATATCATCATTACCCCTTATGAGGTTGAGGATGCGCCTGAAAGAAGAGAGGGAGGGCGAGTTGCAACTGAGCGCGCGCGCTTGGCAAATGAACTCTACTCACGAGCAGATGTCCAAGGCTACCAAGTAAACATCCGTAGTAGCTATGTCGTCGCAGTTGGCGGCACGGGCCGAGGGGACACGTGCACATACGAGGGGCAGGAAGTCCCCCATTTCCACGGGACAGCTGACGAACTGTTCAGTTTGAGGGACTGGTGGTACACCCACAATGGCTTCGATTTTAAGGACTACGCGGAGCTCATCAAAGCTGACCCTCGAACATGGACGACGTACTGGATCCTTCACTCCCCGTTCCAGTATGAGTTCATTCATCGACATTCAACGGAAAGGCGTAGGCATCTCTAATTGATCGCACCTGCGAGAAGAGGAGGGATCTACTTTCGGGTAGATCCCTCCCCTCTGCTGTGTGCGGGGCTTAGTTCAGCTCACCGTAGTGTCCTGCCGTCAGTCGGCGAGAAGGTGGTAGATGAGTGAAGGGCACGTGTAGGGCGTGGCTCCGAATCGTCCCTCGAGGTAGTTCTTGGTGATGTTGCTTCCTGCCTGTAGGCCGGTGAAGTCGGAGAGCTGGTAGAGCGTGGTGGCCTGGGCACTGTTCTTCTCTGTGAACCAGATGCGCTCACGGTTGCGGATGGGTCCGCGGCCGATGTCCATGAGTGCGATGTCGTTGGTCGTGAAGATGAGCTGGGCTCCCGTCTGGTTGACGGTGTGGTCGGTGAACCAGTCGATGATGGTGCGGCCAAGGCCCGTGTGGAGGGATACGGTCAGGTCGTCCACGACAAGCACCTGGCCGCTGGTGAGCGTGTCAACGGCTGCGGCGGCGAGCGCCAGCCACATGATGCTCCCCGAAGACGCTGAGAGCGCCGTATGGGGGAGTGCGCGCGCCCCGTAGCGGAACTCGAGGAGATGAGGGAGAGCCTTCGCGAGCGCGACCTCCGCAGCCTCACCGTCTACGGGGGTGTGGCGTGTGGAGCGCGCTGGCCGCTGGGGGGCGCACAGCTCAATGCTCGTAGTGCCAAGGTCTGCGACCTGAGCAAGCGTGCTCAGGGCCGTCGTATCGAAGCGGCGGGACAGGAGGTGCCGGGCGATATGCAGGTACGCATCCTCCATTGAGGGAGCGCCGACACGGAAGACCTTGACCCCAGTCGTGAGCGCGTCGCGGACGGGCTTCACCTGCGGGTCGCCCATGAGGGACGCTCGAGTGAGAACCAGCTCGTTCACGTTGACATGGGGGAGGCCTTTCAGGCCGGTCACAGCCCCGTGCATGTCGCGCGAGTAGATGGTGTTCCACCGCTTGCGGGCAACGCGCAGACACTCCTCCGCAATGCCCCCTGCGTTCCGGGACAGGCTGTACTCGTAGCGCATTTCGTCATGGACAAACTCGATGCTGTAGCAGGTGGGCTTCGATGCGTCATAGGGCCTGTAGGGGAGCGCGTTAGACCCCAGGGGCAGGAGGGTAGTAATCGCGCTCTTCATGTGGTGGAGGGCTTCTAGGATGTTCGTTTTCCCAGAGCCGTTGGGGCCGTAGATGCCTGCGAGGTAGTGCAGATGGTCGCCCCACTGGGTGCCTTCTGGCGGGTTGAGGGTGCGTAGCGTCGATTGGGTGAGGTCGAGGGTGGCCTCATCCCTGATCGACTTGTGATTGCTGATTGTGAGGTTAAGCAGTTGCATACCCACAAAGTAGCACACATGAGCGACATTATGATATTTTTTATCACGAACGCGCCAAACAGTGTTCCATCCCAGGAAAGCGAGACCATCATGACGGAAGCCCACTACGTCCCACTTGGCAGGGACACCAGGTTCCAAAACCTGCTCAAAGAAGCCCAACAAGCGGGCCAACGCATTGAGCATCTTGTCGAGCCAAAAGATAACAGCCTAATGCCAACCCCCGAGCTCGAGTACCACTGGGGCCAAACCCAGCGCTTCCTTGTAGATGTCCTCCACATGAAGGATGCGAACATCTTCCCCGTGGCGCATTGGGCATGGCTCACCTCCCTGTGGATAAAGGCCGCGAAAGACGACTGGACGCGCCAGCTGCACGAGCTCAGCGGCGTGCTCGTCGCGCCAGATGGGAGCATCGTCGGCTACACGACATGCGTGCCGACCAGCTGCGCCTCCGGTGCAGAGTGGGGCAAATCTGTTCTCAGGCTCGACACGCGCGCAGACTACGGCCTCGACGTGAACAAACCCGTCCCGGTGGGGAATGGCTACTGGTTCGCACACCCCGCCATCATGCACGGACAGCAGATCGCACACGTCCGCTACGTCAGCGTTGGCATGGGAGCTGTAGGTAACGTGTAGCGAAAACACCAATGAGCACTACGTCAAACGACCTCGACGGGATCCCTGTCGAAGCAACGAGTCTTCCCCCGTCACTTCCTACTGATGTGCGCGCCGCCGCCCTCGAGTATGCCTACAGGGGCGTGACGCTCAGCAAGCACCTCAACCAATATGCGGGGTTTCCACAACCTCAACCCCTGGATGTGGCAGACATTGCGCTTGATCCTCCACATGCAGCTGAACTCCTGCGCACTGAATGGGGGCTTTCTGACAGGCCAGTCCACAACATGATGCGCCTCCTCGAAACGGTGGGAGTGCGCGTCTTCTCTCTCAGCCAGGGACAAGCAGAGGTCAGCACGTTCTCCTTCATGTGGGAGGGGGTGCCTTACGTGTTCCTGCAAACAGGGCGTAATGCTGTAGCGCAGAGGTTTTCCCTCGCGAGCGAGCTAGGGCATCTCGCCATGCACGCCACCGACACTGAACCAGCTGGCACGCTGCGCAGGATCGAAGATGCCGAGAACTTCGGGCGAGCGTTCCTCATGCCACCATGCGCGCTTTATGCCCACGGGAACATGTGGACATCGCGCGATGTAATCAGCGCCTCCAGCAAGTACAAAGCACCTGCGGAGGAGCTTCTTCGTCACCTGTACGCTCTCGGTGTCATCAGCAATCGCCAAAAGACTGAGATCGCTACCGGCATCAAAAGCGATCGCCCTACCTGTCCTGTCGAAAGGTCGGAGCGCCTACAGCACGTCAGGCTCCACACGCTACGCGAAGCTGCCAGCAAGGCCGGCATCAACGTCGCAACAGCATCCGAGTACCTGTGCGACCTGACCGTCCGATCCGTATAACTAATCCGCATAACCAACGGGCATGAGCGCCTAACGGCACTCTGCTCCTATAGGCACAATCGTCCAGAGAGGAACACCATGAGGACATTCTTCATCGTCCGAGGAGCACCCGGTATCGGCAAGAGCACCTTCCTCAGCCTCTACCAGGCCCGCGGCCAAGTCGTATCCCTCGATGGGATCCGCGACGTGTTCGCCATGCCCGTCCCCGACTGGGACGGCGTTCCCGGAAGATCTGTCAGTGGTGACACTGAGGAGACGATCTCCTGCATCCTCGAGTCCGCCCTGCGGTCACGCTTCGAGCAGGGTGGGGACGTGTTCTTCGACGCGACCAACCCGGAGCTGCAACAGTTTAAGCACCTAGCCGACCTGTCCCGCGCCTACGGCTACCAGGTCGCCGTCATCGACATGCAAGGCAACGCCACCGACGACATGATCCTTGCGCAGAACGCGAAGCGCGCGGGCACCGTCACCTACGTCCCCGAAGAAGACATTCTCAGGATCTCAACGAGGGTCCGTGAAGGTACCCGCGAGTGCCAGCGCTACGCGGGGCGTGGCATGTGGGTGTCAGCCCAGTGGGAAGAACGCGACTGTGGGCTGCACCTGGCCAACCTCGAGGCCATGCGCGACTTCGTGCGCTCCACCATCAACGGCCACTACACGCGTACGCTCACCATGAAGCCAGGGGAGAGGGTCGTCGTCATCGGGAGCGCCTACGGTGACGCTCACACCCTCAGCAAGGCACTCATGGAAGCATGGGATGCAACCAAGGGGGCGATCGCCGTGACGTGGGTGTTCCTCGGAGACGCGCTCACACCCAGCCCACACGTCGCCCAGGCCTGGAAGATCCTCAAGTACTTCGAGACCCAAGCCAAGCAACACGGCCACACCGTCATCTTCCTTGAGGGCATCGACGAGACCATCCTACGGGAAGCCCTCACTCGCGCCACCAACCCACGCGCCTTCCCCGACGTGCAGCAGTCCATCAGGGCGATCACTCACACGGGGACGCAGAAGCGCGACCTCCTGAACCACCTGAACAATCTCACCTGCGCGCTCACCATCCACGCGCCACGCGGCACCTGCTACGTCACCACAGGCGGTACCGCAAACCAGGACCGCACCCTCACTGCTCTCGAGTGCACCAACGGCGCGAGCGACCGCACCAGCACCTACCGCAGAAAGACCAACTACGAGGACTACGCAAAGCCCCTTAACGACGCAGCGGCCCGCGCCGACATCACGATCATCCACGGCCACAGGAACACGCCCCACGACATGCCCCGCGTCGTCGCCGTCGAAACCGTGGCCCTGCCTGGTTACGTGATCCTCTGACCGCCTGCCGATACTCAAACACCACAACCACCTTCCACCGAAAGGAACCCTACTCATGGGACAACGAGGCGTACACGCCACCATCACCCGAGATGAGCGCACCGGCCTCATCACCGTCCAGCACGTGACGGTCCAGTGGAGCCTCCACATCGCTCAGATCATCCAGTTCGCGCTGCAACACGCAGACAAGGACGGTTACAGCCAGGATGAGTTCCTGAAGCTCCTCAAGAAGACCGTCGCTAACATGGAGCACATCAGTGCTTTCAACCTATCCGACGAGGACGACAAGTACTACGACAAGCACAAGCCCATGGAGGGCTACTGTCTCGTAGCCCGAAACTACGAGGATGGGAAGGAATACCGCCTCGGCATCTACGACGGCGACGGTAGTCTCCTAGCGAGCTACACGGAGCCGGATCGCTGCTCGATTCCTCGCGCGTTCGCCAAACGTAAGGCCGCTGAAAAGTTCATCAAGGAACACGGCCACGCCCAGGATGCGGTGTCGTACCTGTGGGATCTGGACACTAACCAGTTCACGTTCTTCACCAACTGGGGAGCTCTTGAGGCATACGACTTCGCAACCGGCGAGATCGTCGCCTGCAAGGAGATCACCTACAGTCTCGACCAGCTGCGCCACCCGAACGCATCAGTCGAATATGACGGCAACGCATCGTCAAAACGGGTCATCCGCCTCTACGAAGGCGCACTCCCCGAAGTAGTCCCCGCTGAGGAGGAGAGCGAGTCCGACATCGCCCTACACGCAAACAAGCGCCTCCCCCTCCAATGGCCAGGCGGCAACACTCCCACCCATGCCCGTATCGCACTGCTGAATCGCAGCTCAGCCCAATACGCTGCCGTTGTGTGTGCCGAAGGCAAGGAGTTCCCTGCGAACCTCCTGACCGTCGATCAGACGCTCGAGGGTAGGGTCATTGACCGCAACCCCTTCGTGTACGACCCTCACAACGAAGCGCAGCTCGCCTACGTCGTCACCGACTTCTCCGGCAACCCCCAGGTCGGGAGCGGCGAGTGGGAGTTCTCCAAGATCAGCTCCAAGACCGGGCGCGTGGACCTATCCCGCACCTATAAGGTCACCGGCAACCTGGAAGAGAACACCCTCGATGAGCTGTTCAACAAGGCCGTCAAGGGTGGAGCTCACAAGCCAGACGCATACTACGGGCGTAAGCCTGCGTGGCTGGCAGACCTCATCCGCGACGTGAGCACCGGCCCGTGGACGCTCGGCGATGTGGAGTACTGGTCGAAGCGCTGCGACGTGCCCTTCGACTACGAGACGCAGATGCCCGACACCCCAGCGGGCCTACAGGAAGCGTTCGAGCAGAGCGCCCTGAAGTACGCCGACGCGATGGACACCAACCTCATTGCGTTCTCGAAGGGCACGCCCGTCAAGAAGCGCCTCGACGCGATTCAGCGACGCTGGCTCCTCGGCCTCGCTGGCCGTCCAGTCGTGCCCGACGAGATCGAACTGTCCCCCATCGCGGACGGAAAGCTCATTGAAGCCTACCTGAAGCCCTGGGACCGCTCCCTCGTCATCCCCATGGGGGATGCGCTCGACAAGCTCGTCTACCGCGCCCTAGCGGCAGCAGTCTACGACTACGCGGACAACCGCAACGCTCCGCTGACGAACCTGCGCCTCACCGCAAAGGACAGTGAGACCATCATGTGTGCTGCGTTCTCCCCCGCGTGGTCAACAAGTAAGCGCCTCAACAACCGACAGTCCGTCATCAAGCTGAGCGACTGGATCGCAAAGCACTGACCCAAAACGAGCCTCGGCCACGAAACAAACACCGTGGCCGAGGCTCCCCTCCCGGCTAGGCAAACACCCCCGCGAACAACCAGCTAGCCGACACAGGAAAACAACACAATCACCCCCTGCGCGAAGGACCCCTCACAGGGGAAACCCACGAAAACCGAAAGGAACCAGACAAATGCAACGACTCATCGCACTACTCCTCGACTCCGACAAGAACAGTAAGGCACTAGAGGATCGTGTCAACATGTATCGTGCGGCACCACGAGCATACCGTCGCGCTGTCGGCGCTCTTCACTCGATGACAGAACGCCACCCTTGGCGCATGTCTGTCTCACTGATTAAGCGGAAGGGAACAGCTTCCGGTGAAGGTCTCCCCGCCACTCTCGTCGCTGCTTCTTGCAAGGGTGTGCATAGCAACCGCGGCTGGGAAGCTCGCATTCCTGTTATTGAGAACGATGGAGAGATCTTTGTCGAGAACCCTGAAGGAGTTGGCTTGTTGCTCGCGAACTCCAGCGAAGCAGATTCTAGTGGGTATGTGTATGCGTACCCTATTGAGATTCGTGCTCTCCTAGCTGCTGCAGCTGACGTAATTCTCCATATCGCCAATGATGCCTCAATGCAGAGCGGGCGAACAGAGTATTTCTCTGACAGCCAGGGGTGGACATCAGTCTTCTACCCAGAGAACAAGTACGAGCAGCTGGAACTCCTCACGTGGTGGTTCGACGAGCAAAAGGAGCGCTTCCATAAGGAGGCCCAAGAGGCGCGCGAGTACGTCGCATTCCGCACGTCAGAAAACGAAGATAACGACGGAATGATCGTTAAGGGTATTCGTAAGCGTGAACTCAACCCCGCGCCTTTTGAGAATGGCAGCATTAAGCACGACTACCAGAAGCGAGAGGATTCAATCGAAGCTCTAACTGCCATTAGCCATGAGGAGGCGATGGACCTTATCGCAGGTATCCCCATCGATGGGTACTGGATGCACAATCCGATCCGAAAGGCATTGATGCTCGATTGGGACTATGCGTCCACTGCTTCAGCAGTGCAACTTTCGGCACCGAATAAGGAGGATGGCGCAAAATATGTGCTCACTCTTGACGTGAATGGAGAGTGGGTCCACCCCCAATTCGACAACTGCATCGATTCTACTGACGTGACGTTGCGCGCCAGGTTTGATGCGCAACGTGCACTGTGCGAAAGCTCTGCACTGCGTACAACACCGGATGATACAGAACTCGCGTTCGTGCTTGATCAGCCGACAACAAACGCATTGCTTCGAGAACTGGCAGTTAAGCGAGGCATCTCCATTGCTTGCGAGCGCAAACTTCTGGAACTCGACGAGCGGAACGGCTATGACGTTCCGCTGAACGAAAGGCAAATCTCCTATGAGGAGTATTTGCGTATGGGGCTTGAAGACTTCTTCAAGCTGCTAGATGACGCAGAGCTTTCAGCAGAAGCCCTAGATCCGCTAGACAAAATCGCTACAACACCCATTACAGAAGATGCGCCTCCCACAATCCCCTACACTGAGGCTCCCGTTACCGCTACGGGTGGTAGTGACTCTTCTGAGGAGTTGGCTGATTGGGAGCGTGAACTCCTCGAGGAGGATGATCCTGTGGATCCGCGTCGCGAGGTCGCATCCGTCATCGCTAAGGTGAGCGCAC
>ERZ773267.169-NODE-169-length-48747-cov-9.600448_pt1 | contig 48747 bp, 38 predicted proteins | sample MGYA00511959_ERZ773267 | MGnify/ENA primary metagenome ERZ773267 (study PRJEB29015, sample SAMEA2738165) | human oral metagenome | biome: human oral; feature: human-associated habitat; material: saliva | place: China | collected 2240 ...
GGTGCGGAGCGTACCATCACACCACTGGTCAAAAACGCAAAAAAACCGCCGTATATTCTCACACGAACAGACGGGTCGGATGCAAAAATGCTTTGCGGAATGGATTCGAGCGTCTGGCAGAAAGGCGGAGATGTACGCGGATTCTCGGCAGTGCCCTTTACACAGACTCCGCCCATTGTGCCTGCAGTAAACTAAGAAACCACGGGAAAATTCAAATGAAAAGCCTGTTTGGAGGAGCGTTCTCCAAACAGGCTTTTCGATAATATGTTTGACTTTTCGTGTGGGCGTACACTATAATAAACGTGGAACGTCCCCGGACTTGTGGCGGCTTCTTTCCCCCGAAAGGGGGTGCGTGAGTATGACCGAATTTGACGCGATTGTATTGCTTGTCGTGGCAACCGGGTATTTACTTGCGATAACCCAAAAGAAATAACCGCCCAGCTTTGACCGGTCGAGCGGTTATTCTCTATGAATATAACACTTGACTCTGGAAAGATGCCGCTAGGGACGTTCTTTCTATGTCTATTATAACAGCCGATCCGCTGTTTGACAAGTGAAAATAGGGAGGCGCACTTTTCCCCCTTGTGCCGCGCCCAACCCCACCGCCGCATGTGCCGCCGTACACCTGCGGCGGTTTTTGCTGCGCCTATTGCAGGAAAATTCGGGGGGGGGGCGAATCTATAGAATAGAATACTTTTTTAGGAATAGAGAAGAATGGGGTGAGAGGGAAATGGTGGAGGCGGCGGGAAGCTCGTTTTTTCGCGATGCCCTGCTGCAGCTCCTGCGACGGCATTATCCGAATGGATTCCGCATTGATTCGCGCATTGAGATGGAGAAATTGCGGATGCGCTGGCGGGAGGATCACGATGGTGAGGAGCTGCGCGCTGCCGATGTGGAGATTCGGGCGCAGATTGACGCATGCACGGTGCGTGCGGGGACGATGGTTCATCTCGTGGCACAGGATGTCATGGACTGGCTAAAGTACATCGTGGCGGTGTATCTCGGCAGGTCACAGGTGATCTTCTATGAGGCGTTCTATGCGCGTCATCGGGAGCATCTCGTTGGGGCGCATATTCTGAACGAGGAGATTCTGCGCGTATGTCTGCGCCGCCTGTTTCCGGAGCTCACATTCGAGGAGAAATATTTCGGGCGGCGTCAGGGGGCGATCGCCGCTGTCGTGCACGATGAGATCCTCACGGTCTGGGGAGAGGCTGTGTGCCGCACCTACGACGAGCTGGAGGAGATGCTCTACATCCCGCGCGATACGCTAAAGCAGGTGCTGGGGCAGAATGGAGAGTTCCTCTGGGTGATGGAGGAGACGTATACGCATATCTCGCGCGTCGTCCTGAGCGAGACGGTAAAAGCGCGGATGCAGGAGTACGCGGCGGCACTCTCGGCAGAGCGACCATCCTGGAACATCAGGGAGCTCCCCATCGAGGATGTGCTCGCGGAGAACGATGCCCTAGAGACCGGGACGAACTCTGCCCTCTATGATGCGGTCTATGTCCTCTGTCTCGCGGAGGACTATGAGAAAAAGGGGAATCTCCTGACGCTGCGCACGCAGAGCGCGGCACCCGAGGGGCGCAGCACATCCGCGCTCGATCAGATGTGTGATTTCTGCCGCGAACAGGATGCCTGCACGTATGAGGAACTGCGGGCAGAGGGGGAGTCCTGTGCGGCGCGTTCGACCGTTGTTCTGCGGGCGGCGATGGAGACAATGGTGCGCATTGATGCGGAGCATTTCGTCTCCGATGCGTACGTCAGCTTCGACACAGCGTCGACCGACGCTGCGATTGATGCGATGATGGCAGGAGACTATCTCGCGCTGCGCGATTTCGTTACATTCGCTGCGTTTCCTGCGTGCAGACAGGCGTGGAATCTCTTTCTGCTGGAGAGCTACTGCCGACGCTTCAGCCGCGTATTTACCGTGTGGGCATTACAGTATAACAGCGATGGCGCGGGCGTTGTCATTCGGCGAGAAAGTCCGTTTCGAACGTATACGGACGTGCTTGCCGATGCCGCCTTGCGTGCGCAGATCGAGCCGGAGGCGGATGCCGTGGCGGTATTCTTGCGCGACGGAGGATATATTTCCCGTGCGAGGGCAGGACGGCAGATGAATGAGGTCGTCGCACTGATGAAAGTGAGGGGCTAAGATTTATTCCTATACGTATGACAGCGAGACGGGCGGGATTCTGCTGAACTCCTCGCCGACGCGCCTTTCGAAGGAGCCGCGCCCCGTATATGCCGCCGAGCTGGATCTGCTCGGATTCGATGCGTACTGGCAGTATAAGCGGCAGAACGACGCGCCGTATCTCTGGGCAGAGGCGAACTGCTACTACTACCGTGGGATTTTGGCGGCAAAGCTGAAGGGCGGCGATGTCTATACCGCTCCGCAGATTGAACTCTGCACGGGTGAGGACGGTGTGTCGTCCCTGCCCGAGGGGACGATGCTCCGCTCCGTAGATCTCACGGCGATGACAGAGAAGAACCATCCGATGCTCACGCTCATCGAGCAGACGACGGTGAAGAAGATCATCGCCGTCTATGAGAAGTATCGCGCGCGGCTCGATTGCTTTCACGTTGCGTTCTCGGGCGGCAAGGACAGCTGTGTCCTGCTCGATCTCGTAAAGAAGGCACTGCCGCAGGGGAGCTTTGTCGTCGTGTTCGGCGATACGGGGATGGAGTTCCCCGACACGTACGCGCTCGTCGATCAGGTGGAGAAGCAGTGCCGCACGGAGGGAATTCCCTTTTACCGTGCGGCATCACATTTCACGCCGACGGAGTCATGGCAGCTCTTTGGTCCGCCATCACGTACGCTGCGCTGGTGCTGTTCGGTGCATAAGAGTACACCGCAGGTGCTGAAACTGCGTGAAATCACGGGGAAACACGACTATCGCGGTTTGGCGTTTGTCGGTGTTCGTGGGCATGAGAGTGCGCGGCGGGCGAGCTATCAATACTTTATCGATGGGGATAAGACGCGCGGACAGTATGGATTCTTCCCCCTGCTGGAATGGACTTCAGCAGAGATTTTTCTTTATATGTATGCACATGGCGTCCCTCTTAACGAGGCATATAAAAAGGGAAATTCGCGTGCTGGGTGTTTGGAATGTCCTTTGGCTGCGAGCTCGGGCGATTTTGTTCGACATCTGTCGTATCAAAAAGAGATTGCCCCGTATGTTGACTTGATCGAAAAATCACGCGTGGATTCGTATACCGAGGAAAAGCGTCATGCGTTCATCAATCGTGGAGATTGGAAACATCGGACGGATGGGCGGTTTATCGATGGCGTGAAGAAAAGATATAGTGAAGAAACGAGAGGTGGTACGACATATATCACCATCACGGGGGTACAGTCGGATTGGAAAGAGTGGATGAAAACACTCGATTGGGACATCCCCTACACAGTTGAGCCGTGCAGGGACGGGTATAAAATCGCCGTTAAGGAAGCGGCACTGAAGGCTGAACCGTCTAAAGCGAAGATTTTTCGACAGGTGTTTCGAAAGGCGGCGTATTGTTCCGCCTGTACTGTTTGTGAGGGGAATTGCCGCTATGGCTGCCTGACATTTGATGGCGGCAAGGTAAAAATTACGGATTGCAGGCATTGTATGGCTTGCCATGATTTGCCGGGAGGGTGTCTGATGTATGATTCGCTGAAAATTCCACACGGTGGAGGAAAAAAAAGATCGATCAATGCACTTGGTGCACATGCGCCGAAGCCGGAGTGGATCGTCTCATTTTTTCAAGGAGGAGATACTTTTTTTGAGGACAATGGTCTCGCGGCTCCACAGCTTTTGAAGTTCAAGGGATTTCTTCGCGATGCGGGACTGACGGACAATCTGCATGTCACTCCGTTTTTCGACTTCATCCGTGAAATTGGCTGGGATACCGTATCTGCGTGGGGACTGATGCTGTGCAATTTGGTTACTGAGAATCCGCAGTTTGCATGGTATGTGCGGGCATTGGAAATTGGCAGGGGCTATACGAGGAAAGAAATGGGCGATATGCTTCAGACGGATGGACTGAATGAGCGCTCCGCCAACCTTGTTGTCAACGCTTACCGTCGCCTCGTCACCACGCCCCTCGGCACGGTGCTGAACTTCGGCTATGTGACGGAGGACGGTGCGCTCTGCCGTACGAAGTGCGCACTGCCCGATGCGCGCGTATTCCTCTATGGGCTGTTCAAATTTGCCGAGGCGTGCGGGGACTACAAGGCGTTCACGCTGCGGACGCTGCTCGACGACGGGATCGAGCGCGACGGAATCAGTCCAACGCAGATCTTCGGCGTGACGCGTGCGGAGGCGGAGCCGATGCTGCGCGGTCTGACGGCACGCTATCCAGAGTTCATCGACGCCGCCTTTACCCACGATCTGGAGAAGATCACGCTGGCAGAGGATAGGACGGCGGCGGATGTACTGGAGCTGCTGCGCACGGAAGGGGCATGAGAGATGGAACAGGGAATGTATCGTTCGTACTTTGATTTCGATGAGAACTATTTTCCGCAGGTGACGGACTCGGCAATCCGCGAGTCGGAAGATCTGTGGCTGCGGACGTTCCCGCACGCGACGTTCATCGAGCTCCTGCGCAAGATGGAACGCGTGATGGCGCGGCAGGAGCGGCGCTCGCTCTGGATCTCGGGCGCGTATGGGACGGGCAAGTCGCAGTGCGCCTATACGCTGAAGAAGATTCTCGATGCGCCCGAGGCGGAGCTGCGAGCCTACTGGGAGAGCTATGATGCCCTCAAAAAGGAGGGAGATCTCTATCAGCGTCTCCTCGGGCACAGGAATGCGGACGGCGGCATCGTCACGGCGTACCGCTATGCGAATACGCCGAACTCGACGCGTGAGCTGCTCTTTGCTGTGCAGGAGAGTGTGCAGCGGGCACTGCAGGAGCGCGGGATGACGACGGGTACGAGGACGCTGCGCGAGGGCGTCGCCACATGGCTGAATATTCCACGCAACAAGGCATATCTGGACGATCTGCTCCGGGAGGAGAAGTGGGCGGCGCTCTTCGGCGGGATGACGGCGGACGATGTGCTCGTACGGCTCTCTGCGGGCGACGATGTGCGCGAGCTGATGGAGCATATCATGCAGCTTTCGGACGACGCGGGGATACGAATGATCCGGCTGGATGTCGATATGCTGAAGGCATGGCTGACCGATGTCATCGCACAGAACAAGATCAAGCTCGTGTTCCTCTGGGATGAGTTCTCCGATTATTTTCGCGTGAACAGTGCAAGTCTGGCAGATTTTCAGTCACTGGCGGAGTTGGTGAACGAGACACCATTTTTCTTTATCCCCGTGACGCATGAGACGGGACATCTCTTTACGCAGGGGGATGAGACGTGGCGGAAGGTGAGCGACCGCTTCCTCTCTGTTGGTATCACGTTGCCCGACAATATCGCTTTCGATCTCATCGGTGCGGCGTTCCGGCCCAAGAAGGCGGCGGAGGCGGAGTGGGCGGAGTACGAGAATGATCTCAACAGCCGCCTCCACACCTCGCGGCAGCGCGTGATGGCGGCAGCAAAGATCGCCTCGGAGGAGGTCATCAAACGCATCATGCCGCTCCATCCGATGACAGCACTGGTGCTGAAGCACATCGCGGCGGCGTTCCAGTCGAATCAGCGCAGTATGTTCGACTTCATCAAATCGACGAGTGACGATCAGGTGAAGGCGTTCCAGCACTTCATCGATCATACGGGGCCGCTCTCTGAGAACCCGCTCCTGACGGTTGATCAGCTCTGGGATTTTTTCTATGTGCGCGGCAGAGCAAATCTGGTGACGCACATCCGCATGATGCTCGATACCTATGAGCAGCAGACGGAGCTGCGCACGGATGAGCAGCGCGTGCTGAAGGCGATCCTCATCCTCCTCGCCGTGGATGAGCAGCTGGGCAGCAGCATCGAACTGCTGGAGGTGACGGATCAGAATCTCTCCTATGTGTTCGAGGGAGATGCGCTCGAACAGGGGGCTGTCGCCATCGCGCAGAAGCTGAAGCAGGACGGCATCCTCATCGAGGTACCGCGCGCGAAGGGGGCGCCGAAGTATGCGCTCGCGAAGCTCAGCGGCGATGAGGGCAAGATCGAGCAGTACAAGGAGGAGCTGCGAAAGACGCACACGGATAAGCTCGTGGAGACGGGGCAGCTGGGCACTCTCCTCACGCTGCGCCCCGAGGGGCTGAAGCCGCGCTATCTGGATGGCCAGAAGGCACTCATGGCGGTGACGGCGGATAACTTTACGCGGACGATCAACGGGATGAGCGTCCCCGAGGAGAAGTGGCGCGTTCCTGCGGTGATCGCGTTTGCAAAGGATGAGAAGGAGGCGGCGGAGCTGCGCGCGAAGCTCAAGGCGGCGGCGCAGAATCCGCGCCATGCGCATATCGTCTTTATCGATGCGCTCGCGACGCCGCTCGGCGCGGAGGCGTTCGCGCAGTATGTCGACCGCGCGGCGACAGCGCGCTACTATCAGGGGAACAACCGCCAGGAGGCGGAGAAGTGGTCGCGCGAAGCAAATCAGGTGCTCGCACAGGAGTGGAAAAACCGCATCTATGCGGGGCGGTTCTATGTCTATACGGCGGAGACGCCCGATGGGATGTCCTGTCCGAACAGTGATGGCGTATCGGATGTGCTGAAGCAGGTGGTGCTGAGGCGGTATCCCGAGGCGTTTGATCTCGATGCGAACGCGACGGAGGGCTACTATAAGGCGAATGCACTGAAGCAGTCCGCGCATGCGGGGCTGACGGGGCAGGTCACAGGAACCATCAAGGATGCAGAGAAGCGCGTGCTGTCTGCTGTGTGGGATGTGCCCGACTACGCAGAGCGCGCGGGGACAAAGGATCTCCCCATCGCGCGGATGCGGCAGGCGATGGATGCGTATATCCGTGGGATGTTTCATGCGCGGGGGCAGGTCGAGACGGCCGCGCTCTGCGATCTCCTGCTCAACGAATACGGTCTCCCTCCATGCAATCTCACGGCATTCCTCCTCGGCTTTCTCCTGCGCGACTATGCGCGCGAGCCGTACCGCTATGCGGATGCGGCAGGGCGCACGGAGGCGATGACGCTGGAGAAGCTGGCGGAGATGATCGGCAACGAGCTATCTCCTCTGGCGCGGGGAGGGAAACGCCCCGCGGAGACGTTCCTTGTGGAGATGACGGAGGAGGAGCGCGCATTCTACACGCTGTCACAGAAGGCATGGGGCATTCCTGCGGCGGAGTGTAGCTCCGTGGCACAGGTACAGATGGCGATCCGCCGCCGTACGCAGGAGTGGCAGCTGCCGCTCTGGTGCCTCGCGGGGGTGACGGATACCGCCGTATACAATGCCGTGGCGCAGTACGCCGATCTCTTGACGAAGGAGGGCGGCGAGGCACACGCCATCGCGCGCGCACTGGGGGAACGTGCGCGGCAGGAAGCGGAGCTGGCAGAGTCGCTGGCGGCGGTACTGACCCATGAGCGTCTCGATGCGGGGATAACGGATGTCCTCGCGGCGTTCGAGGACGGTGCTCTGCCGCGTCTCGCGGAGGAACTGGGCTGCAATGCGAAGCAGCTGCTCGCGGATGTGCGCCGTCAGTTCAAGGAGGACTATGCCTGTCTGTGGAGCAGGGAGACAGGGGAGGAGCGACTGCACGAGCTCCTGACCGAGTATCGGGCGTGTCATGCGTCTGCCGACGTGCTCGGCGAGACGCTGCAGACGTGGACACGGGCGCGGACGGCATGGCGGGAGCGGCTAGACTTCCTACGGCTCTCGGCGGAGTGGCTGGCAGAGGAGTCGCCTGTGTTTGCCCGCCTGAGGCAGGCACTCGTGACGCTCGCCAAGGGAGAGGATCTCCTGCCCGAGCTGCTGTGCTCCTTTGCCGATCAGCTCGCGGCGGACGGAGCGGAGATCGCACGTTTGCTGAATGATGCGGAGACGCTCTTTGGGAGGGCGTATGCCCCCTATCTCGAGGGGCTGACGGAGGCGGAGCAGCGTACGGTGTGCAGTCGGGTGGAACAGGGGCTGTTCCTGAAGACGAAGACGTATGCGAGTCAGCAGGTGCGCAGCTGTGCGGAGGCATATCGCCGCAGCCGCCTAAAGCAGCAGCTCGCCGGACTCTGGGAGGAGAAGACGGGGACGGCGGATCCGCGCCGCTGGTCGGAGCAATACGAGACGCCTGTGCTGGCGTGTGTGTCGGCGGAGGAGTACGATGCTGCGCAGCGTGCGTTCTCCTATCTCACGCACAGTGATGCAAGGGATGAGGATTTGCGCGAGGCGATTGCGTTCTTTGAACGGGCGCAGTTCTTTGCCGTGCTCACAGATGCGGCGCAGGTGGATGCTGCGTTCCGCCGTAATGTGCTCGGCAGATATGCAAGCCTTTTGACGGATCTCGTGGCGGTGCGAAAAAAGCTCGCGGCACTTGGCATTTCTGCGTATGACTGGCAGCAGGGGAATCCCCGCGTGGCAGAATGTCTGAAACAGATGGCGCAGGCGGTCTATGCCGCCGATGGAGCGGAGCGCGTGCGCCAAAAGATCGACAGCATGGATGATCGGATGCTGAAGGAGTATCTGCAGCGTCTCGTGGCGGACAATATGACGGTCGGGATGGAGATACTGGAGCATGAATAGGCGGGAGGTGTGATGATGATACCGGATCTTACCCCCATTGAGCGGTATCTGCGCGATACGGGGCGCACGCCCTTTTTCCTCTTTGTCGGGGCGGATGGCTATGCGGCGGCGCGGGGGGAACTCCTCTCGATGGGGCTCTCGCCGCTGCCGCTCAGTACGCTGTGTCCCGTTGCAGACCGTCTGCCCCTTGCCGATGATGTCGTGGCGGCTGTACGGGCGCGGACGGCGGCAGGGGAGCAGATCGTCGTCACGGGGCTTGCGGAGTATCTCGCGCTGCGCGGAGTGGCGGAGGCGGAGCGCCTCATGCGGCGGCTGAAGGATCTCTCCTGCGGGCTGGGGGCGGTGGTGCTGCTCCTGCGGAACTTCTTTGCATGGGCGGGCGTGGTGACGAGCGATCCGCGCATGGTGGCGGGAGAGCGCCGTGCGGCACTGCGGCGTACGGCGTCGGATGACGGTGCGCCGCTCCCGGGGCAGACGATGGAGCTGATGGTTGTCGCGCCGGAGCTGCCCGCAGAGGGGGCACTGTGCGGCATGCAGAATGTCCTGCGCGCATGGGAGGAGGGGCGCGGCGGTATACTGTCGGTGCAGAGCCGACAGGTGCTGCCTGAGGCACTCATCCCCGTGCAGCAGGTGCGCAGTGCATACGATCTCCTCCGGCTGCGCGTTCCAACGCTGACTGTGCCGGAGGACTGCGGGACACCAGAGGAGTGGGCGCGTCTCTTGAAGGAGCTGGCGGGACAGCAGGATATGTCCGCACTCCTTAGCCGCTATGATCTGGACGGCGCTCCCGCGCAGGACTTTGATGCGCGGACGCGTGGGGATGTCTTTCGGCGGTGGCTCTATTTCATCACGCTGCGGATGGCGTGTCCGCGACTTGCGGCGCGTTATCCCTATCTCGCGCGCGTGGCGGAGACGGTAGAGACGGCGGACGAGCTGCGTGCGGCGGCGATCCACGGAATCGCCTCGGTGTCGGTGCAGGATCCTGCCTTTGGGCGGATGGCGGCGGAGCGGAAGGCTCTCCTGCGCGGTTTTGAGGAGGCAGAGATGGCAGGATTCGTCGCGCAGAATCGCCGCATCCGTGCGGAGCGGATCGCGCGTCTGACGGACGGGACGGAGGTGGAGCGCGAGGATGTGATCGCCGCGCTCGCCTACGATGACGGTGCGGGCTATGCCACATGGCGGGACTGTACGGTGCTGCCGGAGGTCTATCCCGCACTTGCCTCCTATGCCGCGGACTATGTGTTTCGCGGGGCGTGTGATACGGAGCTGACGGCGTACTTTACCGCCTACAAGCGACAGAAGGTCAGCAACCGTGTAGAGGATATGTTTCTGCATGATGTGGAGCGATTGGCGAGGAGCCGTATTTACAATGCACTGCCAACGCGTGAGAGTCTGCTGGCAAAGATTCCCGTGGAGGGGACGTATCTCTACTGGTTGGATGCGCTCGGTGCGGAGTATCTGGCGCTGATCGCTGCGTGTGCGCGGCATCATCATCTGCACATCCGCGTGCAGGTGGGACGCGCCATGTTGCCGACGATCACATCGGTGAACCGTGGGTTCTACGATGAATGGCAGGGGGATAAGTACTCGGATAAGCGTCTCGATGAACTGAAGCACGGTGAGAAGAGTCGCTATAATGCTGCGCAAGAGCAGTATCCGATCCACCTCGCACGGGAGATTGCCCTGATCGAGGAGGTCATGCACCACGCGGCGTGCATGCTCGCAGAGGGCAGATACCGCCGTTTCGTCCTCGTTAGTGATCACGGGGCGTCACGGCTCGCGGTGCTCGGTGCGAAGGAGGAGAAGTATCCGACGGATACGGGCGGTGAGCATTCAGGACGCTGCTGTCGTATGTTCGATGGCTATGCACATGATCTCCCCTTTGCCACGGAGGAGAACGGCTATCTCGTGCTCGCCGACTATGGCAGGTTTGCGGGCAGCCGCAGGGCGAGTGTGGAGGTGCATGGCGGCGCGACCCTTGAGGAGGTTGTCGTTCCGCTCATCACACTGGAGCGCATGGACGGCAGGACAGTGCAGGTTTCACTTGTCGATGCGAAGGTGACGGCAGACCGCAAGACAGGCGTGCGGCTCGCACTCTTTGCCGATGCGCCGCTGGAGACGCTCCGTGTTGTGTGGCAGGGGGCATCGTACGAGGGCGAGCGGCAGGATGCCCAGCATTTTGCGGTGGAGATTCCGACGCTCACGCATGCGGGGCGGTATGAGCTCGCGGTATATACGGGAGATACGCTGCTCGGCACGGTTACGGCAGATGTTGAGACACGCGGGATGAAGATGAATGATGATGATTTTTTGTGAGAGGATCGCTGCACGTACGGTGTTTTCAGAGGAGGGTATGAGGCATGGTTGAGAAGCTGAAGCAGACGTTTGATGAGATGATTGTCTACAAGGATCTCAAGAAGAGCAGCTTTCTCTCCGCACTCGGTCTGCCCGCCTTTTTGCGGGACTGGCTGCTGAAGCGGTTCGCCGATGCGGACGGTGTGTTCGACACGGAGGAGCTGGCGGCGTTCGTGCATCGCTATCTGCCGCGCAAGGAAGAGTGGACGGCGATCAAGAACCGCATCGTGATCGAGCGGGAGCAGGTGAAGCTGCTCGTGCGGATCTCGGTCGATATCGATATCAAGTCGGGGGCGGTGTCGTTTGCCTTGCCGGATTTTGGGCTGACGGCGCGTGAGACGATGATTGAGGAGTATGTCTGGCAGAGCTGCAAGGATGCGCTGACGGCCGCGCGTGAGACGTGGGGAATGGTGGAGCTGGGCTACCGCCCGCCCACGGAGAAGCCGCAGGAGAAGGGGAAGATCACGCTTGAGGCGTTTAAGAGCTTCTGCCCCTATACGATTGATCTCGACTACTATAAGGATGCACGGCGCGATTTTACGACGGCGGAGTGGCTGGATGTGCTGCTGGGCGCGGTGGACTATAATGCGGCGGGCTATCGGGATGAGGAGGAGAAGCTGACGATGCTGACGCGGCTTCTGCCGTTTGTCGAGAAGAAGCTGAATCTCATCGAGCTCGCACCGAAGGGGACGGGCAAGTCCTATCTCTTCGGGCGCGTAAGTCGGTTTGGCTGGCTGGCGAGCGGCGGCGTGATGAGCCGCGCGAAGATGTTCTACGATGTGGCGCGCCGTCAGGACGGGCTGGTGGCGAGCAACGATTTCGTGGTGCTGGATGAGGTGCAGACGATTACCTTTACGGATGTCAATGAAATGCGCGGCGCACTCAAGTCGTTTTGTGAAAACGGCTGGTGCAATATCGGGACGCACCGCGTGGACGGCGATGCAGGCGTGGTGCTCTGCGGCAATATCAAGAAGGAGATCATGGACCAAGACGGCTATGCGAATATGTTCGAGGAGCTGCCGCAGGTGTTTCACGAGTCGGCGCTGATCGAGCGTTTTCATGGCTTCATCAAGGGCTGGCAGATTCCGCGCATGACGGATGATCTGAAGGTCGCGGGCTGGGCGCTGAACTCGGAGTATTTCTCCACGATTCTCCATCAGCTGCGCGATGATATGTCCTATCGGGCCATTGTAGATGAGATCGTGGAGGTACCGGATGGAGCGGATACGCGCGATACGGAGGCGATCAAGCGGATCGCCACGGCGTATCTGAAGCTGCTCTTTCCCCATGTCCGCAGCGCAGACGATGTGGATGTGCAGGACTTTGAGCGGTACTGTCTGCGCCGTGCACGGAAGATGCGCGATACGATCCGTGTGCAGCTCGGCATTCTGGACAGCGAGTACCGCGGCAAGGACGTTCCGCAGCTGACGGTGCGGAAGGGGTGACGTGGTGCGGGAGAAATGCTGTCGGGAGTGCGGCGCGGCACTGTCGAGGGATGAGATCGGTTTGACGAAGAAGCTGCTGGATGCGAAGGCGAAGGAGTTCTTCTGCTATGCCTGTCTGGCGGAGTATCTGGAGGTGGAGGAGGAGTTTCTGCGCGCGAAGGTGGAGGAGTTTCGCGATGAGGGCTGTACACTGTTTTAGCGCGTAATATGTGAGGGAAATGCGATGATTTATGCGGATCATGCGGCGACGACGTTCGTGTCGGAGGAGGCACGCGCCGCCGCATTGCCCTTTTTTGGTACAGATTATGGGAATGCGTCCGGTGCCTATGCGTTCGGTCGGCGTGCGCGGCGGCAGGTTGAGGAGGCGCGGGCATCGGCGGCGGCGTGTATCGGAGCGTCAGCGGAGGAGATCGTCTTTACGGGCGGCGGCTCGGAGGGGAACAATACGGTGCTGCGTGGTGCGGTCGAAAAGGCACGGCGGGAGGGGCGGCAGGCGCATCTCATCGTAAGCGCGATGGAGCATCCGTCGGTGCTCGCGACGTGTCGTGCGCTGGAGGCGTGCGGTACGGCGGTGACGTATCTGCCGGTGTCGCATGACGGGCGTGTTTTTCTCGACGCTGTCGTGGATGCACTGCGCGAGGAGACGCTGCTTGTCTCGGTGATGCTCGCGAACAATGAGATCGGAACGGTGCAGGATATCGCAGGGCTTGCCGCAGCGCTGCGCGGAACGGGGGTCCCCCTGCATACGGATGCGGTGCAGGCGGTCGGGCATATCCCCGTCGATGTCCACGCGCTTGGCGTTGCGTATCTCACGGCATCGGCGCATAAGTTCCACGGGATGAAGGGGACGGGATTCCTCTATCAGAAGAAAGGCGCGGAACTGCCCCCGCTGATTGCGGGCGGTGCTCAGGAGCGCGGGCTGCGTGCAGGCACGGAGAACACGGCGGGGATCGTTGCACTGGCGACGGCTCTGACGGAGAGCTGTGCGCTGATGGCGGAGGAAGATGCGCGGTTGCGTATGCTTACTGCGTATACGGTGGAGGAACTTCGCAAAGCACTGCCCGATCTGCGGGTTCATGGGGGCGGCGGCGCGCATCTGCCAGGGATACTGAATGTCGGCATTCCCCATGTGCGCGGCGAGGCACTGGTGCATCTCCTCGATCTGCGCGGGATCTGTGTCTCGGCGGCATCCGCGTGTCACGCGGGGGCGGATGCGCCGTCTCACGTCCTCCGTGCGATGGGGTATGATGACGGCGCGGCGATGGAGACGCTGCGCATTTCCTATGGCAGAGGCAATACGATGGAGGACGCCGCGGCGATCGTTCGCGAGATCGTGCGAGCGGTGGAGAAAATACGAACCTTGCGCGACTGAACTTATCATTGCGTCCTTTGCCGCACAAGAAGATTCCGATCATAAAAGCCTGTTTGGAGGAGCGTTCTCCAAACAGGCTTTTCGATAATATGTTTGACTTTTCGTGTGGGCGTACACTATAATAAACGTGGAACGTCCCCGGACTTGTGGCGGCTTCTTTCCCCCGAAAGGGGGTGCGTGAGTATGACCGAATTTGACGCGATTGTATTGCTTGTCGTGGCAACCGGATATTTACTTGCAATAACCCAAAAGAAATAACCGCCCCATCGACCAAATGTGCGGTTATTTCTCGTAAATAATCTTCTATTTTGGAAAGATGCCGCTAGGGACGTTCTTTCTATGTCTATTATAACAGGTGACATACAGATTGACAAGAGGCAGGGCACCTCTTGAATCGTGTGATATAATAGAAAGAAGAAAAGGAGCGATGATTATGAATCTGCGCAGCGATGCGGATGGCATCATACAGGAATCATTGGCGGCGATTTTGCCGGATGCGGCGGTGGAGAAGGCTCTGCGTGGGCATACGTTCGGCACGGGGCGCATTGTGCTGGTCGCGGTCGGCAAGGCGGCGTGGCAGATGGCGCGTGCGGCAGCGGATGAGCTGGGGAGACGTATTGATCGCGGCGTTGTTATTACAAAGTATGGACATATCAAGGGCGATATACCGAATATTTCCTGCCGTGAGGCGGGGCATCCCGTGCCGGATGCGAGTTCGTTTGCGGCGACGCAGGAGGCACTTGACCTGACCAAAGGGCTCACGGCGGAGGATACGGTACTCTTTCTCCTCTCGGGCGGCGGGAGTGCCCTCTTTGAAAAGCCGCTGATCCCTGCGGAGGAGCTGAAGGATCTGACGGAGCAGCTGCTCGCCTCGGGTGCGGACATCGTGGCGGTGAATACGCTGCGCAAGCGCATGAGTGCCGTGAAGGGCGGGCGGTTTGCAGAGCACTGTGCGCCTGCACAGGTTTTTACGATTGTACTGAGCGATATTCTCGGCGATCCGCTCGATATGATCGCATCGGGACCGGCATACCCCGATGCATCGACGGCAGAGGATGCGCACGCTGTCGTGAAGAAGTATGGCATCCGTCTATCTGCTGCGGCAACAAAGCTGCTTGATACGCCGCTGCCGTCGGAGCTTCCGAATGTGACGACGCATATCACGGGCAGCGTGCGCGAGCTGTGTGCGGCGGCGGCCGAGGCGGCAGAGCGGCGCGGCTATACGCCCGTTCTGCTGACCGATCAGCTCGACTGTGAGGCACGCGAGGCGGGACGTTTCCTCGCGGCGATCGCCCGCACGCATGCGCACGCGGGCTCATTTGCCTATATCGCGGGCGGTGAGACGGTGGTGCAGCTGAAGGGCATGGGGCGCGGCGGACGCAATCAGGAGATCGCGCTCGCGGCGGCGGACGGCATTGCCGGCATCCCGAATGTGGCGGTGTTCAGCGTCGGGAGTGACGGGACGGACGGCCCGACGGATGCGGCGGGCGGCTACGTGGACGGCGGCACGGCAGCGGCACTCGCGCGGGAGCGGCGGAGTGCGGCGGAGGCACTCGCGGAGAACGATGCCTATCCCGCGCTGAACGATGTGGGCGGGCTGATCGTGACGGGCCCGACGGGGACGAATGTGAACGATGTGTCGGTGCTGCTGATTCGCGGCTGAGAGCAGAAAGGGGGCAGTATGACGGCGTTTGAGGAGATATTGGCGGCGCGCGCGGCAGAGGCGGGCATCCCGCTGACGGCGGAGCAGATCGGGCAGTTTTCGGTCTACCATGAAATGCTGCTCGACTGGAATACGCGCATGAATCTCACGGCGCTCACCGCGCCCGAGGATGTCGCGGTCAAGCATATCATCGACAGCCTGACGGCGTACGACGCTGCACTCTTTGATGGGGCGCGGACGCTGATCGACGTGGGGACGGGCGCGGGGCTCCCCGGCATCCCGCTTGCGGTCTATGCGCCGCATCTCACGGTGACGCTCCTCGACGCGCTCAACAAGCGCGTACGCTTCCTCACGGAGGCGACGGCGGCGATGGGGCTCCAGAATGTGCGCTGCATCCACGCACGCGCGGAGGAGGCGGCGCGCACGGCGGAGCACCGTGCGGCGTATGATATTGTCGTGAGCCGCGCCGTGGCGCGGCTGCCTGTTCTCCTTGAGTATACGCTGCCGTTCGTGCGCGTCGGCGGCACGCTGCTCGCGCTGAAGGGGCGCGCCTATGCCGAGGAGCAAAAGGAGGCGCGGCGTGCGGCGGAGGTGCTCGGCGGCGGCCGCATTACGGCGCGCCCTGTGCATCTGCCGGGGCTCGACGATGTGCGTGCGATTCTCACGGTGACCAAGGAGCGGCAGACGCCCGCCGCCTATCCACGCGGTGGGGGAGCACCGACACGCCGGCCTCTTTTATAGGAAGCACTGATAAATTCAGCACCGCCATCTTGACGCATCTTTTTCGCCCGCACTTCGGCGGAAAATCCTCCACAGAGCACCACTCTGCGTCCGGTTTTCCACCTCGTTCGGGCGAAAAATCTATGCCAATCTGACGGACTTCATTTTATCAGCGATTCGTATAGCATGACTGCTATACGAAGTTGGAAAACATCGTGCGGCAGTATCTTTTTATACAGAAGCGTGATAAAATACCCGTACTGCTAAAAAATCCTGCCTTTTTTATAAAGGATTTATGCGGTTCGTGTCGAAAATAATTAGAATGACATAAATGTGCCAATGCACCATGTACGCCGCCCGTGGGGACGGGCACGGCGGACACGATGATGAATGATGACAGGAAGGGCGGGACGACGAATGACAAGATGTTGGAAGGGAATCGCGCTCGGGACGCTGATGGCGTTTGCCGTCGGCAGCGGCGTGAGTGCCGCCGCGCCGGAGGACGCACAGGCTGTGGCAGCACAGCCACAGGGCACGGCAACGGCAGAGACGGCGGATGCGCCGATGGGACTGTCTGCGCGCCTTGCGGCAAAACGCTCCGCAGCGGACGCCAAGGCGGCGAAGAAAGCGGCGCGTGACGCGAAGAAAGCAGAGGAAAAACGCGAAAAGAAGGCACGATACAAGACGCTTTTTGTAGATAACGGCTTTACCTACTATCTGGACTCCAAAAACTCACGTTGGGTGCTGCGTCCGAACAGCGGCAGGGAGCGCATGATTGAGGTGTGGGTGCGTCTCGTGGAAAATACGACGGGCGGTCCCGTTGCCGAGGATGGCAAGGTGCGCCCGAACAAGTATTTTTTGGAGCACTACTACATCAGCCCCGAGCGGCGCGAGATCATGTTCATCTCGGAGCTCGAGGTGACGGGACGCCCCGAGAACGCTGTCAAGGAGCGCCCGTACGATGCTGCGAACTGGGAGCAGCTGGTGCCAGGCTCGATCGAGGACGATCTCTTTGACGCCATCGTCGCCAAGATGAAGCAGGCACCGGGGGAGCGATCGGGCGTGCTCAGCGGCACGAGCGGCATGAGCCTGCGCGACATGGTCGAGGAGTTCGCGCGTATCTCGCTCTGAGAAATCGCAGATCCAATTTTCCCGTTCGGCTGCGGCATCATACCGGGCATATCGTCGCAGCTGGGTAGTGACTGCGACACAGAAAACGGGGAAAGCCGACGTGGGGGGCATGATTTCTTAGGTGGTAGGTGAGGAGAGTATGGGGACAATATTACTGGAAAACCATAGTAAAAAAGAGGCCTGTCCCGTGACCGGCCTTCTCAATATGATGCAGTTCATGCGGCATGCGTCGCTCCATTTGCAGGATCCGATGACGCGGCCGCTGACGTTCATTTACTTTGATATTGAAAATTTTAAGAGCTTTAACCAGCGCTACAGCTTTCAGCAGGGCAATCGTTTCCTGCGCTATGTCGCGGATCTCCTACGTGAGACGTTTCCAGGGGATCTTATCTCACGGTTCAACGACGATCACTTCGTCGTGGCGACGCCGATCGAGCAGCCGGATCGTCAGGTGCAGTTCATCCACGATCACATCCACATCTACGATACGCATCTTCCGCTCGAGCTAAAGGCGGGCATCTACCGCCCCAATGCGGATGTGACGGACGTCGCGCGCATTGTGGATCGTGCCAAGATCGCCTGCAACACCATCAAGAACACCTATGATCTCGTGTGGGCGGTGTTCGACCCCTCGATGGAGGAGGAGCTCAACTTCCGCAGCTACATCGTCCGCAATTTTTCCAAGGCGATCATGGGCGGGCACATCATGGTCTACTACCAGCCCGAGATCCGTACGATGACGCGTGAGCTCTGCGGGTTTGAGGCCCTCGCGCGCTGGAAGGATCCCGTCTACGGTGCTGTCTCGCCGGGCGTGTTCGTCCCCGTGCTGGAGGACGCGCATCTCTCGCCGCAGCTCGACCTCTACATCATCGATCAGGTCTGCGCATCCATCGTACAGATCCAGCGCGACATACCGGATTGGAGCCTTCTGCGTATCTCGGTGAACCTCTCTCGGGCGGATTTCCGCCTGATGGATATGGTACAGGCGGTCGAGGATGTCCGCCTGCGCCACGGCGTGGCACGGCAGATGCTCAACATCGAGGTCACGGAGGGCGTGCAGGGTGACGACGAGAAGTTCCTGCAGGGCGAGATTGCGCGCTTCCGTGCGCTGGGCTACGAGGTCTGGATGGACGACTTCGGCAGCGGCTATTCCTCGCTGAACAACATCAAGGACTATGTCTTTGATGTGCTCAAAATCGACATGAACTTCCTGCGCTCGTTCGAGACCAATCCGAAATCGGCGATTGTCATTCGCTCCATCGTCAACATGGCAAAGGAGCTCGGGATGCACACGCTCGCCGAGGGGGTCGAGACCGAGGCGCAGTTCGAGTTTCTGCGTGAAATCGGCTGCGAAAAGGTGCAGGGCTATCTCTTCAGCCCGCCGATCCCGCTGGCGGAGGCGATTGACTACTGCTATGGACCTACGGCGCAGGTCAAGGTGGAGCCGTTCCGTCTCGGCAGCTACTATGCGCGTGTCGGCGCGATCAACGTGCTCTCGAACACACCGCTCCAGCGGCGTGGCTCCCCTGAGATCGGCGACGCGCTCGCGCTTGCCATCCTCGAGGACTGCGATGGCTCGTTCAAGTACCTCTATCAGAACCACATGTTCCGCCTGTTCATGAAGAGCATCGAGCTCGACGAGGGGAGTGCCGACACCCCGCACTACGAGCGCCGCCTGGAGCAAAATCAGCGCATGATCGCGCGCATGATGGAGGAAGCGGACCGCACGGAGCGCGAGGTCTATACGGACTTCGTCACGCGCAACTCCTTTAACAGCGTTCGCCTGCGGCTCATCGCGCGCGACGAGGACGACACGCGTGCTGTCTTCCTCATGGCGACCGTGAACATCTCGCGGTTCAGTCCCGAGGCAGGATCGATGCAGGAGGCGATGAACCAGATCATCGAGCTCTACGACCGCGTTGACCTCCTCGACTTCGACCACCAGCGGCTCACGCAGGTGTACTGCTCCGTCACCGAACCGAACTATCTCAACAAATTTGACCCGATGGAGGAGCTGCTCGACCGCTACGGCAAAGCGATGGTACTCCCCGCCGAGTTGCCGATCTATCGCCGTTTTTACAGCGTGGAGCACCTACAGAGCCTTCTCCTCCACGTAGATGCGGAGAATACGATTCTCCTGCACAAACGGCTGCCTGACGGCACGCGCGTCCTGCGGCTGCACCACCTTATCCCATTCCGCATGGAGAACCGTGACTACATCATCTCCTGCATCCAGCAGATCGATGAGAACGTCATCAGCGCATCCATGGCGTCACTCGCGAGTAGCGCGGCGCCGTGAGAAAATGATGTGCGTGCTGCATGGGCGAAAAAATGCATAGAAAAGACATCTGCCGCAGAGAAATCTGCGGTTTTTTTCTGCCATCACACGGATGGTGCTTTTGCACCGCATCCATCGAGCTGATATACTCCAAATAACAAAACAAATGTTTGAAGGAGGAGTATCAAATGACATTCGATGGAAAACAAAGGCATGCGCCTCTAACGAAGGCGGAGGAAGACGCTGTCATTGTGCGCGCCGTGCGCGGTGAGGCGGGTGCAATGGCAGAGATGACGGCGCGCTACCGCGGGCTGATCGTCGCGGAGGCGTATGCGCCGTATCTGCGCGGGACAGCACTCGCGGCAGAGGCGGAGAACGTCGCCGCGCTCGCCTTTATCGAGGCACTACATGACTACGACGCGCGGCAGGGCGTACCGTTTGCGGGCTTTGTCAAGGCGCGCGTCCACCATGCGCTCATCGCGGAGTTTCGCCGTGAGCTGCGGCGACGGGCGCGCACCTGTGCGCCGCTGGAGGAGGCGGACGGGCAGGAACTGTGGCGGGGGTATGCCGTCGATCGTCCGATGGAGCGGGCGGAGGAGCGGCTCCTCGCCGCAGACATCCTCGCGCGCACGATGCACCGCCTCACGGCGCGCGAGAAGGAGGTGCTCGATCTCCACTATTTCCGCGACCTCACCCTGCGTCGTATCGCGGTGCTCCTCGGCACGAGTGCGGGGGCGCTCTCCAAGAGCAAGGCAAATCTCCTGCGAAAACTGCGTGCCTGTGCGGCTCTCCCTATTGCAACAGCGCACGAAATATGATATTCTTAGAGGAAAGTGTGAACTTGTAAAGGGGATGGCATACATGGCACAGACCAGCATCAGTATCCGCATGGATGCCGAGCTCAAAAAGAGCTTTGAGCAGTTCTGCGGTGCGGTCGGGATGAATATGTCGACGGCGATCAATATGTTCGCTATTGCGTGCGTGCGCACGCAGAAAATTCCATTCGAGATTTCCGCGCAGCGTGCGCTGCCCGGAGAGTCGCTCGATCTCTTCACGGATACCTCGTGGGGTGAGGGCGAGGAGTAAGAGGCGACGAAAAAAGCACCGATCAAGAGATTCTTGGTCGGTGCTTTTTGTTGCAGTGGCTCACGTTATCCGCGAAAACAATAAATAACGATAAATATAAATAAATTACAATAAAATCGAAACAATTAAGAAAAATAATTTAAGGCCTGCACACCATTTTTTGCACGACGCTCTGTCAGCCATGCCTTCAGCCGTGCGGGATCATCGTTGAGGGCAAGCGCGGCGGGGAATCCGATCTCCTCGAGAATGGCGTGTGTATAGCTGTGTTCACCGACGTCTGCATCGATGTGAGCGTCACTTCCGAGGAGGATATGTGCGCCGTGACGGCGGCAGGCAGCGAGCAGATCGCGCGCGAGTCGATCACTGCCGGGGCGGCTGCCGTGCGGGTCGTGGGAGGAATTGTTCATCTCGATGAGGACGTGCTCCGCTGCGGCAGCACGCGCCAATGCGTCGAAGTCGACAGGGTAGGCGGGATTATCGGGGTGACCGATGATAGTGACGTAGGGATTTTTCATGGCACCGACGAGTGCCGCCGTATTCTCCGCCGTGCTGCCGGGGGCGATCACGAGATCGTGCAGGCTCGCAATGCCGTAGTGGAGCTTTTTCAGTACCTTTTCGGGGAGATCGACGCGCCCCGTCTCATCCATGATGTTCAGCTCTGCGCCCATCATGATCTCGACGCCGTACGAGGCGTGACCGATCACCTTGAAGTTGTGAAAGTAGATCTCATGGAACGTCCCGGGCATGGCGGGCGCGTGGTCGGAGATGCCGAGGAGGGCGAGCCCCTTCTCCTTCGCGGCTGCTGCCATTTCACGGATAGTGCTGTATGCGTGCATGCTCGCGACGGTGTGGGTGTGCAGGTCGATGATATCCGTCATGGGGCTTCCTTTCTGCGGTGAGATTTGTCTTGCGTGCAGGTGTGGGGTCTGCCGTTCGCTCACCCCCTTTCGGGGGAAAGACACCGCCGTTTGTCTGGGGTCGTTCTGTGGTTATTATACCGTGAATTCGGTGAAAAGCAATCGTTTCTTATGAAAAGAGGGCTGTTGCACGAAGGCGATAGCTTCGCGCAACAGCCCCTGTTTCATGCGGGATTTAGAATCTAAACTTCTGCGTCGTATTCTGCAGATCCGTGGCGAGGGTTGCGAGTGCCTGCGAGGCAGCGGCGATCTCCTCGCTCGATGCGGACTGGCTCTCCGAGGCGGAGGCGATGGTCTGCATGTGCGCCGCCGTGGTCTGTGATATGGCGTCGGCCTCGCCGGCAGAGTGAACGATCTCCTCTGCGCCCTGAGCGACGTTCTGCATCGCCGCATTGATCGCTGCCATCTCCGTATTGATCGCATCGACCTTGTGCATGATGCTGTCGAACTGCTCGCCGACGGCGTGAATCGCACCCGCGCCGACCTGCACCTCCTCGGTGCCCGTGTGCATGGCATTGACGGCGTGCGTCGTATCGCTCTGGACGGAGGTGATGCGCTCCTTGATCTGGTCGGCGGCGTCGCGCGACTGCTCGGCGAGCTTTCTGACCTCCTCGGCGACGACGGCGAAGCCGCGCCCTGTCTCGCCCGCACGCGCCGCCTCGATGGCGGCGTTGAGCGCGAGGAGATTCGTCTGCTCGGCGATGGCAGAGATGGTCTCAACGATCTCGCCGATCTGCTGGGAGCTCTCGCCGAGTTTCTCCACGACCTCCGCCGAGCGTTGGACGCTCTGCTCGATGGCAGTCATTTTGTCCATGGCGTCGTTCATCAGGGATGCGCCCTTCTTGGCGGCGTCAGCAGTCGCGGCGGACTCGTCGGCGACGGCGTCGGACTTCGCAGACATTGCCCCGATGTCGTCCGATACCTTGTGGATGCTGTCACGCGCTGCGGTGAGCGTCGTGAGCTGCTTTTCCGTTCCCGTCGCGACGGAGGAGACCGTACCCGCGATCTCCGTGGCGGACTCTGCCATCTGATGTGCGCCCGCCGTCAGCTCCTCGGAGGAGGCGGCAAGCTGTTCGGCGGTCGATGCGACCTGACGGATGAGGCTGCGGATGTTCCCGACCATCGTGTTGAAGTTCGCGGCGAGGCGTCCGAGCTCGTCGTCCGAGTTCACGGGGAGGTCGGGGAGGTTCAGCTGTCCGTGGGCAAGCGCATCGACGTGCCCTGTGAGTGCCTCTGTCGCATTCGTGATGGTCGCGGCAAAGCGGAGCAGGAGGATGATGATGCCGACGACGAGGAGAATGCCGACCGCGCTGAGCACCCCGTAGGTCATCTTGAGGCTCTCCAGCTGGGCAAAGGCGACACTCTTCGGAACGGCGATGGCGACGATCCAGCCCGTCGAGGGCACCGTGCCGTAGGCGATGATCTGCTCCTCGCCGTTCTTCTCCATCGAGAAATAGCCGCTCTTCTTCTGGATCATCTCGGAAAAATTCGCTTTGAGCACGGAGGTGTCCTCGGCGCGTTTCATGGCGTATCCCTCGGAGGAGGCAATGATGAGCCCATCGGAGGAGACAATGACCCCCTCGCCCTCGCCGTGATACTTCAGCTTCTTAACGCGTTCGCCCAGCGTGTCGAGCGAGATGTCGACGCAGACTCCGCCGCGCAGCGCACCCGTGCGATCACTGTACGACCGTGTGGCGGAGACGATCATCTTCTTCTGCGTGATGTCCTCGTACGGGGCGGTAAAGGACAGCCCGCTCGTTTTGACGGCCTGCTGATACCACGGGCGGTCATGCGGGTTGACCCGATCGCTCGCATCGCCGCCGACCCATCCGATAAAGTGGTTGTCCTCCGTGCCGTTGACGATGTCGAACACCTCCGGATCATTGGAGCCGAGGCTCACCAGTGCCTGATCCAGGCGCTCGGGACGATCGACGAACTCCTCGAGCAGATTGGCGGTTGCGTCCGCCAATTTCCCCTTTTCGCGCAGATAGCCGTCGAGCTGGCTGCACTCGTTCGCGAGAACGGCGTTGATCTCTCCTGAGATGCTTGCTGTGAGGGCGTGCTCTGCCGTGATGTAGCCGATGATGCAGATTCCGGCGACGAGGACGGCCATGACGATGCCCGTCAGCAGCAGTTTTAGTCTGATGCTCATGTCTCTCTCTCCTTAGAATAGTATACTTCCCTATGATAAGATAATTTTACGCCTTTTGGAGGAATAAGGCAAGATGTTTCGCTAATATTTATTTAATTTGGATAAAACAAATGAATTGAAATTAAAAGAAGATTTTATCCAAGATAGAACACGTGGATCATGTAAAAAAGACGGCAGCACGAGGGCGTTTCCCCTTGTACTGCCGCCACTTCTCATACGAAGTCGTTTAGAGTGTAAATTTCTGTGTCGTATTCTGCAGATCCGTGGCGAGGGTCGCGAGTGCCTGTGAGGCAGCAGCGATCTCCTCGCTCGATGCGGACTGGCTCTCCGAGGCGGAGGCGATGGTCTGCATGTGCGCCGCCGTGGTCTGTGATATGGCGTCGGCCTCGCCGGCAGAGTGAACGATCTCCTCTGCGCCCTGAGCGACGTTCTGCATCGCCGCATTGATCGCTGCCATCTCCGTATTGATCGCATCGACCTTGTGCATGATGCTGTCGAACTGCTCGCCGACGGCGTGAATCGCACCCGCGCCGACCTGCACCTCCTCGGTGCCCGTGTGCATGGCATTGACGGCGTGCGTCGTATCGCTCTGGACGGAGGTGATGCGCTCCTTGATCTGGTCGGCGGCGTCGCGCGACTGCTCGGCGAGCTTTCTGACCTCCTCGGCGACGACGGCGAAGCCGCGTCCTGTCTCGCCCGCACGTGCCGCCTCGATGGCGGCGTTGAGTGCGAGGAGATTTGTCTGCTCGGCGATGGCGGAGATGGTCTCGACGATCTCACCGATCTGCTGAGAGCTCTCGCCGAGTTTCTCCACGACCTCCGCCGAGCGCTGGACGCTCTGCTCGATGGCGGTCATTTTGTCCATGGCGTCGTTCATCAGGGATGCGCCCTTCTTGGCGGCGTCGGCGGTTGCGGCGGACTCATCGGCGACGGCGTTGGATTTTGCGGACATTGCCCCGATGTCGTCCGATACCTTGTGGATCGTGTCACGTGCCGCCGTGAGGGCATGGAGCTGTTTCTCCGACCCCGTCGCAGTCGCGGAGACCGTGCCTGCGATCTCCGTGGCGGACTCTGCCATCTGATGTGCGCCCGCCGTCAGCTCTTCGGAGGAGGCGGCAAGCTGCTCGGCGATCGATGCGACCTGACGGATGAGGCTGCGGATGTTCCCGATCATCGTGTTGAAGTTCGCGGCAAGCCGTCCAAGCTCGTCGTCCGAGGTGACGGGGAGATCGGGGAGGTTCAGCCGCCCATGGGCGAGCGCATCGACGTGCTCCGAGAGTGCCGTCGTTGCGCGCGTGATGGTCGCGGCAAAGCGGAGCAGGGCGATGATGATGCCGATGACGAGCAGGATGCCGACAAGGGTCAGCCCTGCATAGGAGACGCGCAGGGAGGAGAGCTGGGCGAAGGCAATGCTCTCCGGAACGGCGATGGCGACGATCCAGCCCGTTTCGGGGACGGTCGTGTAGGCGATGATCTGATCCTCGCCGTCCTTGGACGCGACGAAGTGCCCCTGTTTTTTCTCCTGCATTTCTCCAAAGTGATCTTTGAGGATGGGATCGTCGGACACCTTTCGCAGCGTATTGCCGTCAACATCGGCAATCACCACGCCCGATGGGTCGACGATCATGCCCTTGCCTGCACCGTGATATTTCAGCTCCTGTACGCGCGCGGAGAGTGCATCCAGCGCGATGTCGGAGCATATTGCCCCCGCGAAGGTGCCGCTCTGTGTATGGTACGGCGCAGCGACGGTGACGATCAGCTTCTTGTTGAGCATATCCTGATATACGGAGGTAAAGAGGGTCGTATTCTTTGCCTTTGCATCTTTATACCAGTCACGCGTGCGCGGATCGATCTCTCCGGTGATATCCCCGTCCACCCAGCAGAGGAATGTGCCATCCTCGGAGCCGCGGCTGAACTCAATGACCTCCTTGTCGCTGGACGCGAGGCTCAGGAGACTGTGATCGCCCTGCATCGGATTGCCGTCCATAGCGGTGAGCAGATCCGCCGCGCTCTGCGCCTGCTGCTTCTTTTCGAGCAGCCAGCCGTTCAGCGTGGCGGCCTCGACGTCCACCGTTGCGGTAATCTCCGCCGAGGTGCTCTCTTCGAGTGCTGTTTTTGACTCGTGGTAGCCGATGGCACAGATGACGCCGACAAGAATCGCCATGACGGCACCCATGAGCAGAAGTTTTGTCCTGATGGTCATAGGGTTCCCCTCCTTAATGTAACGTTCATTCCCTTCTAATAAATTATATCGTGATTTTGCTCTGGAATCAAGGAGCACAATAAAAAAACATGCATAAAATGGTGTTTTTGGATTAGCACAGATTTTTCGTCCACACGAGGCGGAGAACCGGATGCCGAGTGGATTTTGGGAAATTGTTGTCGAGCAATTTGCACGGGGAAATGAGATGTGTTAAGATAACATCCGTGCCGCGCGCAGGCTCTGTTCCGCGTGACGGCATCTCTGCCATATCCCGGGGGCGACTGCCTCGCATCTGGGATACGGCGCATATAGGAAGCACTGATAAATTCAGCACTGCCATCTTGGCACATCTTTTCCGCCCTCTCTGTGTCGACAAATCCTCCACATAGCCTCTGCTATGCGTCCGGTTTGTCTCCTTGACAGGACGAAAAATCTGTACCAATCTGACAGACTTCATTTTATCAGCGATTCCTCATCAATTTTATAGGAGGTTCATCATGCAGGATGAAACAAGGGCAGACGCCATCAGCCGTGAGGCGAGGCGTACTGCGGCAGTGGGCGTGCTCTTTGCGCTCATCTGGATCGGACTCGGATTCGGGCTGTCTGCCGTCCCCGTGACGGTCATGGGACTGCCGCTCTGGGCGGTTACGTCGTCGGTCGGCGTGCTCGTCACAGGCGCGGTGCTTGCCGTCTATCTCGCGCATACGGCGGAGGATATTCCCCTCGACGATGAGGCGGGAGAGGGGGCGCGGCGATGAACGGGAATCTCATGGTACTCCTGCCGCTCCTCGGCTTTATGGCGGGGATGCTCGCGCTCGGCTTTTACGTGCGGCGGCAGAGTGCGGCGGGCGGCTTCCTCTCAAACTATTTCGTTGGCGGGCAGTCGCTCGGCGGCTTCGTGCTCGCGATGACGATGGTCGCGACCTACAGCTCGGTCAGTTCCTTCGTCGGCGGTCCCGGTATGGCGTATGAGATCGGCTTCGGCTGGATCTACATGGCGGTCATCCAGACCATGACGATATTCCTCGTGCTCGGGATCTTCGGAACGCGCGTCGCGCGGCTTGCACGGCGGATTCACGCGGTCACCATCGTGGACATCATCCGCCACCGCTATCGGTCGGACGCACTCGCAGCAGTCGCGGCGTTCGTGATCGTCCTCTTTTTCGCCGCCTCGATGGTCGCACAGTTCGTCGGCGGCGCGCAGCTCTTCGCCGCGGTGACGGGCTACTCCTACGAGCTGGGGCTCGTGCTCTTTGGCATCGTGGTCGTCATCTACACCTCGATCGGCGGGTTCCGCGCGGTTGCGCTCACCGACACCTGCTGTGCGATCGTGATGATGCTCGGCATCGTCCTGCTGTTCTACTACGTCCTCGCGGCGGGCGGCGGATTCGCCGCGATTTTGGAAAATCTACGTACGGCGCATCCCGCGATGCTGACCCCAACGGCGGAGGGGCGTATGCCCATCTCGCTCTATGTCTCGCAGTGGCTGCTCGTGGGGGCGCTCACCATTGCCCTGCCGCAGTCCGTCGTGCGCGGCATCAGCTACCGCAGCAGCCGTGATATGCACCGCGCCATGATCATCGGGACGGTGGTTATTGCCTTTATGAATATCGCCGTCAACCTTGTCGGCGTGCTCGGGCGCGGCGTGCTCGGCGTGGATGCAAAGGCACTCGGGGGCGTCGACAGCGTGATTCCGCAGCTCATGGCGCACGTCATGCCGCCGGAGCTGCTCGGCTTTGCGATCATCGGGCCGCTCGCCGCCTCCATCTCAACCATCTCGGGTGTACTCATCGTTGCGTCCTCCGCCGTGGTGAAGGACGTCTACCTCCACCACGCACAAAAGCACGGCAGGGACGTTCCCGAGGAACGGCTGCGCCGTCTCTCCATGGGGGTCACTGCCGTGCTCGGCGTGATCGTCTTTATCCTAGCGGTGTCGCCACCGTCGCTCATCTGGCTCATCAATATGTTCGCGTTCGGTGGCCTAGAGACGGCGTTCTTCTGGGTGCTCGTCTTCGGTCTCTTTACGCGCTGGGCAAACCGCACGGGCGCACTCGCCGCGATGGCGGGCGGTACAGTCATCTACTGCGCTGCGATGGCACTCGGGATCAAACCGCTCGGACTGCATCCGATCTCTGTCGGCATCACCGCCTCTCTCATCCTCTTCCTCGCGGGGAGCTATGTGGGGCGGCACAGCGAGCGCACTTGACAGGTTTTTGTGGGTAGAATATAATAGAGACATAAAGGAGCGGCTGATGAGTGGTTGCGTCGGTTACTCCTCTAGGATTATTAGATCTTTGAAGAAGGAGCCGCTGCGAACCGCGGGCGGTTCTTTTTTCTGTCAACTAAAGATTGAGCAGAATAGAAATGATGCTGCTAACCAGCGTTGCCGCCGCGAGCACGAGCGATAGCTTTTCGTAAAGCGTCACGCACATCACCTCCCTTGCGGGAGACCGACCCTCATCAGCCGTTATCTATATGATAGCACAGATGATCGAAAAGGGGAATAGGCGAGTTGCCTATTCCCCTTTTGCTATGCGATGACCAATGGGACGAAGAACGCCTCTGTCCCCGCGATCTCCTCGGGGGAGAACCGTGCGCCCACGGCGGACGGAGTGCCGAAGAGCATGAAGCACGAGAGCGTCAGACAGCCTGTGAGGCTGCCCGAGTCGACCGTATGCGTAAAGCGCGGCTGACGGACGAAGTCCTGATACATCGCCTTCTTGCTCGCACGGCAGATGATCTCCTCGGGGCTGTCGGGCTGCCGCTCGTAGACCATCTCCTCGCGCCCGCCGCGCTTCTCGATGAGGCGGACGTTCTTTCCCTCGCGCCCCCAAATCTCCTTGCGGATGTATGTGCCGTCCCGCAGCGCATCGAAATCGTCCTCGAAATAGGACGGCGTGAGGTAACGCTCCACCAGCGCACATTCCTCGGGCGTCAAGAGCTGCCCCGTGCGTGCGAGCGCGTAGACCAGCGCCATAAAGGACTTGTTCTGCAGGAGAATCGCCTCGGGCGGATTCATCATGGCAAAACTGCCTGCGCGGTAAAGATCGAGGAACATCGTCCCGAGCGGTGCATCATCCTCCGTGCGTTCGTCCACGAGAATCTCCATCGGGTGCAGACGATAGAGTGCTGATGCGTATGCGTTGTCGTCCAGCGGAATGCCGTGCGCGTCGATCGCGAGATCATAGAACGAGAGAAAGCGGATGTCGCCGTGGGGGACGCCCTCCTGCATGAGCCGCATGAGGTAGAGCGTCGTCCCGAGATCCTCGGGATAGTCGTCGAACGCAGAGAAGACGAACGGCCGCCGCGTGAGCGCGCGCCGTCCGAGATCGGCGAGGGGGGAGGAGAGACGGTTGTGTACCTCCGTGAGGAAGCCGCGCAGCTGCGCCTCCATCCCCTCGTTTGGGTCGCGGCGTCCGTTGTATGCGGCGGCGACGCCATTCGCGTAGAAGGACTCGATGACAAAGCACGGCGTATCGGCGTTGATCTCCACCATGTGCAGCTGCTGCGCCTCGTCGAGGACGAAGTCGAACCGCGAGAGCCACGTCGGCAGGTGAAAGGCGTTCACCGTGTGCAGATAGGGCAGAATCTCGCGCGGCATATCCATCGCGCGTGCGAAGTCGTTCGGTGCACGCTGGAGCACCTCGGCGGCCTTGCAGAAGACGCGGAACAGCCCTGCCGATGCCGTGCGCATCTCCTCATAGAATGACGCCGGGAACGACTGTATTGTATGTGTTGGGTAGCGATCTGCATAGTCGGCGTATTGAATAAAAGGGAAAATCGAAGAATCAAGCTGATCCATATAGGTGGCTGGGTGCATCATGATGCTCCCGAGGAGGAGCGGATGCCTGCCCGTCCAAAGCCGGACTGCTTGCTGATGTCCTTGATGCGGCGGCTCTTGTTCCGCTCGTAGTTGTCGTTGTCGCTGTTTCCTCCGCGACCGCCGCCGCTATTGATGACCGTCGTGCGATGATGCCGGCCCGACCGTACGGGGATGGCCTCGGGCAGCGGTGTGAGCGCCCCGTCGATGCGGTAGGTCATCTGTGCGAGCTCCATGTGACCGCCGGGGTAGGAGAACCCGTGAAAGGCGAAGTAGTTTGCCGCCAGAGGGGCGATCATGCTCGCCGTGCCGTACAGCCAGACGAGGTCGCCGCCCTCGTCGCGCCGGAAGGTCACCGCCGTATCGTTGTCGTAGAGCACGGTCTCTGTACCATCGCCGTTGTTGAGGAGGCTGCAGCGGCGGTCGAGATCATCCGTGAGACGTGCCTCGCCCTCATTCCATTCGGGATGTACGATGTCACATATCTTATATATGATGTCGTTACGATAGTAATACCCTGCCCCCAGAGCGCCGACGGCCGCGACGGCAGCGGCGAGGATGGCAGCCTTGCGTCCCATATTTTCCATGCGCCCGCTCCTTAGTGCACTGCTCCGCTGATGACGAGGGAGAGCCCGACGAATACGCCAAAGAGGAAGATGCCTGCTGCTGTATTGCCGCGCATGATCTGCTCGGCGAGTGCGTACTTTCGATGCCACATCTTGATGATGAAGAAGCCGAGAACGAAGAACACGATGCCGACAGCAGCGTAGACGATGCTGAGCAAGACGCCCTGCAGGAAGTCGGGCGGGATGGCGTCATAGGAGGGGGAGAGGATCACGGCACGCAGGATCTGCCCGATGCCGATGAAGGAGCCGGCGGAGAGCCACGCGACAGCACAGTTGCCGCGCTTGATCTCAGCGGCGAAATCGCCGGGGACAAAGAAATCCATGATCGTGTTGGAGACGATCATCAGCAGGATGCCAAAGAGCGCATAGAACGCGGTGAGCAAGAGGGTGGACAGATCAATCATAGCGGTTCTCCTATCGTCAGTGGACTGCATATTATCAGCGATTCCCTAGTGTGCGAGATGCAGGGATGGCTTTACCGCTCTCCCATCGGACGCCGCCTGCATTTTCTCAACCCATTCGGCGCGTGTCATGATAGATGACTTATCCTGTGCCGCTGCCGCATCAGAGGGCGCAGCTGTGGACGCATGGGCGGCGGAGGCGGCAGGCGGCGTTTTCGGCGGCGGTGCATAGATGGATCGTGGGAGCGGCAGGGGGGCCTCATTCGGGCCGGGCTCGACAACCCCGCGGCGGCCGGTCTCACTCCACCCGCGCACCGTTTCGGCATAGTGGCCGAGCGTGCGGGCGGTCACCGACGCCACGCGATCCGCAGGCAGCGGCGTGTGTGAGACGACAATGCGCGCCTTCCCCTCGCCATCATCGGAGATCTGCAGGTTCTCTTTCTCCGCGCGGAGGAAAATCAGCTGCTGCGGCGCATCCGTGTCACTCTCGGCGATCTCATCCACGTACCCGCCCAGCCCCTCGATGAGATCGAGGGCGACGGCGTTCTTGTCGATACTGGCACGGTAGACCTGAGCATCCCCCTCTGCCGGCTCCTCCGTGTAGTATGGCGCATCCGAGAGGCGCTCATGAAGTGCATACGGGAAACCGAACGTGCGGCGTATGTCGTGGATGGAGTTGATGTCCAGGTCAACATCCAGCATAATGACGACGAGAAATATGGTCACACCCCATACGGCACTGCTGGAGAACAGCTTGCTTAGGATGGCCTTCTGTTTCTTGGTCAGGAACCCATGGCGCTTTTGGGGGCCGGGGTCAAAGGTCTGAATGAGATGTGCATCGATTCTCACCCCGCGCGACCCGTATTTTGACCCGTCCCAGTCCTCAAGGAAGAAGTATTGATTGTCGTCAATCTCGTACTGCTCGTAGGCCGCGCAATCGCCGTACGAGGCCTCTGTGTCGCCGAGTGCGCTCGTGACGACCTCGATCCCCGTGTCGATCAGACGGTAGGACTTCGCCGGCACGACGCGCGCGACGGGCGTGGAGAGCGTGCACTCCGCGCCGTCCTCGCTGATGCTCAGCCACATGCGTGCGTCACTGTCCTTGTCCTCCTCTAGGGTGAGCCCGTACTCCGTCCATGTGTCGCTCCCCTTCTGCTCGCGGTAGCAGATCTTTTCCACGATGATGTAGCGTACCCCGCCGATGATGATGCCGGACCAGCAGTCAAACTCGATGGACATCCCTCGCCTCCTTTCTCCTGATACAGCTTCTCGCCTAGCATTTTATCAACGATTTCTTAAAATAAATAAAATTTTACAAAATTTCTTCATCGAAGGGCGCAGTGTGTCCCTAGGGAAACACTGATAAAATGAGGTCTGCCAGATTGGCGTAGATTTTTTCGTCCGAACGAGGTGGAAAACCGGACGCAGAGTGGTGCTCTGTGGAGGATTTTCCGCCGAAGTGCGGACAAAAAAGATGCGTCAAGATGGTTGTACCGAATTTATCAGTGCTTCCCTAAAATCCGATCACAAGCCCCTCGACCACAAAGACCATAATGCTCGCCCCCGCCGCACAGCGAAAGAGACTCGCGCCGTTCCACGCGAGAAAGAGGGCAAAGACGAACGCCGCGCCGCCCGCCAGAGGGGTGCGCGTCGCGAGCACGATGGCGGGGAAGGTCATGACGGCGAGCGTCACGTAGGGGACGTAGAACAGGAACGAGCGGACGAAACGGCTCTTGATCTCGCTGCGCAGGACGAGCGGCGGGATGAGGCGGATGGCGAGGGTCACGATGCTCATGACCGCGATGTAGATCCATACGTCACGCATCGGCATCCTCCTTCTGCTCCGTGACGGGGAACAGCCACGCACCGACGCCCGCGATGAGCAGCGTCAGGATGATCGTGCGCGTGCCGCCCGAGAGCTCACACGTGATGGGGGCGTACGTCGCCGCAAGCGAGAGCGCGAAGCTCACACCGACCATCCCCGCGATGGGGCGGCTCTTCTTTGCGGGCGGGAGGATCACCCAGACGAACATCCCATAGAGCGCGACCGAGAGCGCGGAGAGTGCCGCCGCCGGCAGAATACCTCCCGCGAGGATGCCCGCCGACGTGCCGATCGCCCAGGCGGGGACGGAAATCGCCATTGCGCCATAGTTATAGTAGGGATTGACCATGCCGCCGCGCGCCACCGTGATGCCGAAGATCTCGTCGGACACGCCGAAACTCACGGCGAGGCGGTGGAGGAGGGAGGTGTCGGGTGCAAACCGCTGCGTGAGCGCTGCCGACATGAGGAAGTAGCGCGCATTTGCGACGAGGGTCAGCACCGCGATCTCAAGATAGGGTGCCTGTGCCGCAATCACCGTAAAACCCGCGTACTCGCCCGCCGATGCGAGATTGACAAAACTCGTGAGAAAGCCCTGCCACGGCGTCAGCCCCGCCGTCTTGGCGAGAATCCCGAGCGTAAACGCCACGACGAAATAGCCGAGTGCAATCGGGACGCCGTCATGCACCCCCGCGAGAAAAACCGCGCGCCGTGACGCGCCGATGTCCTGCTCCATCAATCCTATCACCTTGCCCATGACTGTCATTTAAGGAAGCACTGATAAATTCGGCACAGCCATCTTGACGTATCTTTTTCGCCCGCTTTTCGTTAGCAAATCCTCCACATAGCCCTCGCTATGCGTCCGGTTTGCTGCCTCAATCGGACAAAAAATCTACGCCAATATGGCAGACCTCATTTTATCAGCGATTCCTTAATTCTCTTATTGTAAGATAAATCACGCCATTTGTAAATCGTCGATCATACAAACAACGACGCTAAAAACGGTCATGCAGGAGATGTTCCCGCATGACCGTTTTTGTCCTCTGTATCTCCTCTGGCGATCAGCCCAGTTCGTAGCCCGCGTCGTCGAGGACGGCAGCGTACTCGCTGTCGGGGATGTCGCGGCTCGTCTTAAAGGTTGCCGTGCCCGCCTCAAGGCTGACGGCAACGTCCGTGACGCCGTCCATGCCGCTGAGCGCCTTCGTGACGTGCTTGACGCAGTGCGGGCAGGTCATGCCCTTGACGTGAATGGTCTTTTCCATGAGATTTGCTTCCTTTCTGTCGGCGGCAGGTTCTGCCGCGCGGTTGGTGATGGATGGGGACGGTGCGTCCGGCGTGCCGTCGATGGGGGCGATCGTCGGTGCGGCGGGGGCTGCCTCCGTGCGCTCCGCCGTCTCCTTCGTGATGGAGAAAAAGCGCAGGCGCAGGGCGTTCAGCACGACGCAGATGCTCGACAGGCTCATCGCCGCCGCCCCGATCATGGGCGAGAGCTTGATGCCGAACGCGGGGTAGAGCACGCCCGCCGCGAGCGGGATGCCGATGACGTTGTAGAAGAACGCCCAGAAGAGGTTCTCCTTGATGTTGCGCATGACACTGCGCGACAGGCGGATCGCACTGACCGCATCGAGGAGGTCGCTCCGCACGAGGACGGCGTCCGCACTCTCGATGGCGACATCCGTGCCCGCGCCGATGGCGATGCCGAGATCCGCCTGCACGAGGGCGGGCGCATCATTCACACCGTCACCGATCATGGCAACACGGTGTCCCTCGGATTGCAGCCTCTTGACGTGCTCCTGCTTATCCTTTGGCAGGACACCGGCGGTCACCTCCGTGATGCCGAGCTGATTGGCAATCGTGCGTGCTGTGCGTGCGTCGTCGCCCGTGAGCATGACGGGGGTGAGCCCCATCGCCTTCATCTGAGCGATCGCCGCCGCGCTCGTCGGCTTTTCCGCGTCGCGGACGCCGAGGAGCCCGACGATCTGTCCCGCACGGACGACAATGAGTGCCGTCTCGCCGCGCCACGCCATCTCGGCACGTACCGTCTCGATGGCGGGCGGCAGGACGATACCGAGCTCTGCGAGGAGCGCCGTATTGCCCGCCGCGCAGTCCGCACCGTCCACGCGGGCGCGTACGCCCTTGCCGAATACGGCGTGAAAGTCCGTCGCGGTGGGGATGCTCTGCCCCTGCGTCGCCGCGTATGTCGTGATCGCCGCCGCGATGGGGTGCTCGCTGCCCGCCTCAAGGGCAGCGGCGAGCGCCGTCAGCTCGTCTGCCGTGATGCCGACGGGGCGGATGCTCGTGAGCTGCGGACGCCCCTCGGTGAGCGTCCCCGTCTTGTCCATGAGGACGGTGTCGATGCCGCCCGCCGTCTCAAGTGCCGTGCCCGACTTGATGAGGATGCCGTGCGCCGCCCCGCGTCCCGTACCGACCATGATGGCGACGGGGGTCGCGAGCCCAAGCGCACATGGGCAGGAGATGACGAGAATGGAGATCGTGATGGAGAATGCGAACTCAAGGCTCGCGCCCATCATGAGCCAGATCGCGCCCGCCGTGAGGGCGAGCACGATGACCACGGGGACGAATACCCCTGCGACACGATCTGCCAGACGTGCGATCGGTGCCTTTGACCCGCCCGCCTCGTCCACGAGACGGATGAGCTGGCGGATGGTCGTATCCTCGCCGACGCGCGTCGCGGTGAATCGGATCGTCCCCTCGATGTTCTGCGTGCCCGAGGTGACCGTATCCCCTGCCGCCTTGCTGACGGGCATCGACTCCCCTGTGACGGCGGACTCATCGACGCTCGTCGTACCCTCTGTGACCGTGCCGTCGACAGGGATGCGTGCGCCGGGACGCACGACGATGGTATCGCCTGCGGCGAGGGCACTGACGGGGACGGTCAGCTCCACCCCGTCGAGGAGGACAGTCGCCTCCTGCGGTGCGAGCTTCATCAGCGCGCGCAGGGCGTCTGTCGTCTGCCCCTTGGCACGCGCCTCCAGATATTTCCCGACCGTGATGAGGGTAACGATCATGCCCGCCGACTCAAAGTAGAGATTCGTACCGTACTCCGCAGTGAGGGCGAGGTCGCCGTGACCCAGACCGTAGCTCATGCGCAGCATCGCAAATGCGCCAAAGAGAGCGGACGCCATCGAGCCGATGCCGACGAGGCTGTCCATGTTCGGCGCCCCGTGCAGGAGATTGCGAAAACCGTTGACATAGTATGCACGGTTGACATACATGATCGGCAGAATGAGCAGAAACTGTACGAGCGCAAAGGTCAGCGCATTCTCCGCGCCCCAGAAAATATCCATAAAGGCGGGCGCGTAGGGGATGCCCCACGCCGCGAATGTATGGCTCATCGAGATGGCGACCGTCGGCACGAGAAAGAGGATGGAGATGAGGAGCCGCGTGCGCATGGCGCGGATGGCCTTGCCCGCCGCATCGTCCTCCGCGTTTTCTGCCTGCACAGCGGCAGGGGAGGCAGTCTGCGCCGTCTGCGCAGGGGATGCGCCCTTGACGCTCGCGCCGTAGCCCGCCTCCTCCACCGCCGCGATGATGGCGGCGGGGCTCGTGACGTTCTCGTCATAGGTGAGACTCATACGATTTGTGAGGAGATTGACGGAGACCTCCGCCGTTCCTGTCATTTTCGCCACCGTACGCTCGACCCGCGCCGAGCACGCCGAACAGGTCATGCCTGTGATATTGAATGTTTCCTTTTGCATAGAGATTCCCTTTATCGTCAGAAAACGCCGTTCCTCACAAGCGCCCTGATCGCCTTGCAAGCGCGGCACGTCCTCCGCCGTGGCAGGTAAGCTACCGTAAACTCAAAGCCTCCCCCGTCGGTACGGGGGAGGGGGACCGCGAGCGGTCAACGTCAGCCAATCACACATCGCTAACGCTCGTGTTCTTGGGACGTTTTCGCATACGACCTGTTTCCCAATCAGCTTCGTCCTACGGACTTGCTTCTTGGACAGGTCAGCAAGCGGTGGAAGGGGCGCTTTGTGTAATCTTATAGAAGCCTTTGCGTTACAGTATAGCACTCCTGTCAAGCACAAACAATAATGAGAAAAATTTTCAAAACAGATTGCATCGAAATCTGATAAATGTTATCATCAGAGAAACAAAACGAATCATCCAAGGGAGGATTTTCAGATGGCAAAGATTGCAGTGGTATTTTGGAGCGGATCGGGCAACACCGAGGCAATGGCAAACGCAGTCGTCGCGGGCGTAAAAAAGGGCGGCGAGGACGTCGAGCTCATCCGCGTCGGTGACTTCTCGGCGGATCGGATCGCGGACTACGACGGCATCCTGATGGGCTGCCCCGCCTGCGGCACGGAGGAGCTCGATGACGGCGAGTTCGAGCCGTTCTTCGCCGAGGCGGAGAGTCAGCTGAAGGACGTGAAGGTCGGTCTGTTCGGCTCGTACGGCTGGGGCGGCGGTGCGTTTATGGAAACGTGGACACAACGCACGAAGGACGCCGGCGCGGTGATGGTCGCGGACGGCGTGACCTGTGAGAGCGAGCCGGACGACGACGCGCTCGCTGCGTGCACCGCACTCGGTGAGACAATGGCAAAGGCGGTTGGGTGAGAAAAGGGATGTATGGAAAAGGGCGGACACATGTATGCCGGCCCTTTTCTATGCCCATCTCCACGCATGGCGGAGTGCGTCCCTTTGTGCTATACTAGGGAAACACTGATAAATTCAGCTACGTCATTTTAGCGCATCTTTTTTGCCCGGACTGTACCCTCGATCCTCCACATAGCCCTTGCTATGCATCGGACTCTCTCCTTGTTCGGACGAAAAATCTACGCAAATTTACAGGACTGTTTTATCAACGATTTCCCCGGGAATACAGGCTCCTATCGAACGGAAAGCAGGGATGTACCAATGGCAAACACCACAGCCCAAATGTCACTTGATGGCTTTTACGAATCACAGCGAATCGACGATACTGCCGCTGCATACCTGCCCCCTGCCCAGATCGATCAACCGGCGGCATTTGATTTTGCTCAGCTGTTCAATGATGGCGTAGGGGCTGTGGAAGTACACAGCAGAGATTCGATGGCGATCTTGGGAAACAGCCTTGCTGTCATGAAACGCATCAAAAGCAAATCCATCCATCTGATCTTTGCAGATGCACCTTATAATATTGGCAAGGATTTTGGGAACAATCGAGATCAATGGGCTACGGTTTCAGCATATATCGATTGGTGCAAAACGTGGATGGATGAATGTATGCGTATATTATCCGATACAGGAACGATGTATCTGATGACGGCGACGCAGCACATGCCCTATCTCGATGTCTATGCTTCGGAAAAATATCATGTATTATGTCGGATTATTTGGTCGTATGACAGTTCGGGCGTTCAATCAAAAAAAATCTATGGCTCTTTATACGAACCAATTCTGATGATAAATAAGAATGAAAAATCAGCGTATACGTTTAATTATCAGGATATTCTCGTCGAGGCAAAGACAGGGGCAAAGAGAAAGCTGATTGATTACAGAAAGAATCCTCCGCAGCCCTATCATACGGAAAAAGTTCCGGGAAATGTTTGGGATTTTAGTCGTGTTCGCTTCAAAATGGGAGAATACGAAAATCATCCGACGCAGAAACCGGAGGCTTTGCTTGAGCGCATTATCCGAGCATCAACCAACGTTGGGGAAATTGTGCTGGATCCTTTTTCCGGTTCGTTTACAACCTCTGCGGTTGCGCTGCGTCTGGGTCGTATCAGTATCGGTATCGATTTAAATGAAGAATACTTCGAGATGGGGCTGCGTCGCACTGGAATCACAACACTTTATAAGGGAAAATTACTCAAAAAAGAAAAAATAAGAAAAACAAAAGCATCATCGAAATACGTTCGGAGGTAATGAGATGAAGATAACGGAACATTTCGTGCAAGAAATATTGTCGCAGGAGTTCCCGCAAAACGATCAGATCATCTATGATGAAAGCCCATTACTTCAATATTTGGACATAAAAATGAAGGCGATACATGGGGACAGCAAGACACGAAGAAGTCTAGGAAGTATATATGCGATATATTCGATTCTACATTTTTATGAAGTAGATTTCTATAATAAGCCCGATCAATATCGCAAATTTAATGGTTATGATTATATGCGTTTATTCCATTTTTATCGTGGGTTATACGGTGGAAGCAAGCTGGAGAATCATGCTTTGAACTCTCGTGTCAACGGAGAATTCAAGAACAAATTTCCTTCCAGCAGAAATGATTTAATTATCATCAACAATGGAAGGTATTTACTGCATATTGACTATCTTTATGTCGGGCATACGGACATCAGTAAAGCCTGCTGCCGCATCGTTGAAAAATATATTGAGCTTTTAATCGCAAAAGACGATTCTCTATTAACCTCGCTGAAGAAACTGCGGATGGCGCGTGATGATGATGCCAAGAAAAACCAGATATGCAAGCTGTTGGACGAGGATGCAGAAGCTCGGATTTTTGAAATTATCAGCTATGCAATTTTGAAAAATCACTATAAAAATACAAAAGTTTATTTCGGATACACGATAGAAACGATTCGGGAAGAGTCGCTAACATTGTTCAAAACAGGACGTACAAACGCAAATGATGGTGGAATCGATTTTGTTATGCGTCCCGTCGGCAGATTCTTTCAAGTAACCGAGGTGAACAATTACGATAAATATTTACTGGACATTGATAAAGTGATGCACTTTCCTGTTACCTTCGTTATTAAGACGAATATGGAAAAAGCACGCGTGTTGAAAGAATTGGATGCGTATATTGCAGAGCGTTCCAAAGGCATGCTTGTGATTGTGCAGCGATACCGAGCGGCGATTGAGGAGATTATAACAATTAACGAGCTGCACCAATGGATCAACGAACTGGAACACGAGGATGTGGATGCGCTGATCCGAGATGTAGACATTTATTACAAGCTTGAAATGAATCTTAATGCAGATGATGAAGATGTGGACTGATCGGGAAGAAAATATGCGTGCAAACGACTACCTGTTTCCTTTAGGAATCACTGATAAAATGAAGCCCGTCAGATTGGCGTAGATTTTTTCGTCCGAACAAGGTGGAAAACCGGACGCAGAGTGGTGCTCTGTGGAGGATTTTCCGCCGAAGTGCGGGCAAAAAAGATGCGTCAAGATGATGGTGCTGAATTTATCAGTGATTCCTTTACTATGTACTTACTAAAAGGGCTGTTGTACGAAAGACAACTTCGTACAGCAGCCCTTTCGCATGCCTCTGCTCAGTCCGCGAGCACGTCCGCGTACGCTTCTTTTCCGCGCATCATCTTCTCCGCGTAGGAGCAGACGGGAACGATCTTTGCCCCGTCGCGGCGTGCTGCCTCAATGAGCGCCTCGATTAGTTTGCGTGCGATCCCCTGACCGCCGTAGGCGGGGTCGACCTCTGTGTGGGTGATGACCCAGCGTCCGCCCGCCTCCTCAAGCTCTGCGACGCCGACGCGTGTTTCGCCGTCATAGGCCGCGCTGCGGAAATGTTCGGGTTCAAATACGATCTGCATGGTGATTCCTCCTTTGCCCGTATTGTAACGCTGAGGAATGTGCCTGTCCAGTATGCGGCAGCAGATTATAAATTGTGCACAGCAGGAAATCGGAGGGCTTTTCTCGAATACTGAATGCAGGTAAATTTTGTCGGCGAAAGGAGAAAAATATGGACAAGAAAGGGTATGCTTTGCTGAGCGATCCATTTCAAAACAAGGGGACGGCATTCAGTGCTGACGAGCGCGCACAGTTTGGACTTACGGGCCTCCTGCCGCCGCATATCGATACGATCGAGGAGCAGGCGGGACGCATCTATCGGGAGATGGAGCGCAAGACCTCCGGCATCGAAAAGAGACGTTTCCTGATGGATGTGTTCAATCGGAATCGCCGCCTTTTTTACTACGTGTTCCGGCAGCACATCGTCGAGCTCATGCCGATTGTCTACGATCCCGTGATCGCCGAGAGCATCGAGCAGTACAGCGAACAATTTATCAATCCGCAGGAGACGGCGTATCTCTCCATCGACCATCCCGAGGCGATTGAGGAGACGCTGCGTACGGCGGCACAGGGGCGTTCCATCCGGCTCATCGTTGCGACGGATGCCGAGGGAATTCTCGGGATCGGCGACTGGGGGACGAACGGGGCGGATATTGCCGTCGGAAAACTCATGGTGTATACGGCAGCGGCGGGGATCGATCCCGCCACGGTTCTGCCTGTCATGCTCGACTGCGGGACGAACCGCGAGAGCCTCCTGCAGGATCCGCTCTACCTCGGCAACCGTCACACACGTGTGCGCGGCAAGGCATACGATGACTTCATTGATGCCTTTGTGCAGACGGCAGAACGGCTCTTTCCACAGCTCTACCTCCACTTCGAGGACTTTGGCCGTCCGAACGCCGCGCCCGTTCTGCGCCGGTACCAGAAGACCTATCCCGTCTTCAACGACGACTGTCAGGGGACGGGCATTATCACACTCGCGGGGCTGCTCGGTGCGATGAAGATCAACAATGAGAAGCTCACGGAGCAGCGATATATGTGCTTCGGCGCGGGCACGGCGGGGGCGGGCATTGCCGCCCGTGTCTGGCGCGAGATGGTGGAGCAGGGGCTCAGCGAGGAGGAGGCGCACAGCCGCTTCTACCTCGTGGACAAGCAGGGGCTCCTCTTTGACGATATGGGAGATTTGACGCCGGAGCAAAAGCCGTTTGCACGAAAACGCAGCGAGTTTGACCATGCGGAGTCACTCACGACGCTCACGGCCGCCGTGATGGCGGTGCGCCCGACGATCCTCGTCGGCACATCGACGATGCCGGGGGCATTCACGGAGACAATTGTGCGCGGGATGGCATCGTGGTGCGCGCATCCGATCATCTTCCCCCTCAGCAATCCGACGGAGCTTGCCGAGGCGACGGCAGAGGATCTCATCCGCTGGTCGGATGGCCGCGCAATGATTGCAACGGGAGTACCGCGTGATCCCGTCGCCTATCGCGGGACGACCTACACGATCGGGCAGGCGAACAACGCGCTCATCTACCCGGGGCTCGGGCTCGGAAGCATGGCGGTCGATGCGCGCCTCGTGACAGACGAGATGATCTCGGCCGCTGCTCATGCACTGGGGGCGTTCCTCACGCCGGAGGAAAAGGGGGCGGCGGTCATTCCGCCCGTTGCGCGTCTCGTGGAATTCTCTGCCGCCGTTGCGGTTGCTGTCGCAACGTGCGCGGTGCAGCAGGGGCTGAACCGTCGATCGGTGACGGACGTCAAAGCCGCTGTTGAGGAGATGATCTGGAAGACGAGGTACTGAGACAACGAGAGAATCCGTATCTCCCGAACGATCAATGGGGGGATGTACGAAGCGACAGCTTCGTACATCCCCCCATATTTCTATTGGTCATTCGATGGACGATCATGCCAGCACATCGCGGTATTCGTCCTTCCCCTGCATCATCTTCGCGGCGTAGGAGCAGACGGGGACGATCTTCCTGCCTTCGCGGCGTGCCGCCGCGATGATCTCCTCGACCAGACGGCGGGCGATGTCCTGTCCCCTGTAGGCGGGATCGACCTCCGTATGCGTGATGACCCAGCGGCCGCCCCTCTCCTCGATGACGGCATAGCCGATGCACTGCGTTCCATCGTATGCCGCGCTGCGCGAGTGCTCCCGTTCAAATAGTATCTGCATGACAATGCCCCTCCTTACTCCTATTGTACCGTAGAGAAGCGGACTGTCTATGACTTTATTTACTGCAGCAAGGATATTTATACCTGCGTAAAACACCGCAGATCGAAATCTGCGGTGTTTTGTTTGGGGGAATCGCGTTTAGAAGAAGAACTCGACGCGGCCGAAGAGCTTCGATGCCCTGTCCTTGTCCGAGCCAAGATAGCGCGCGTAGAGATCCTTGCCGCGGAAATACTTCGCAGAGAGCACGACATTCGGAAGCAGCGTGTAGTCTGCGCCGATCTCGACGCCTCTTGCCCCCTCCATCGCGCCATCCGTCGTCGGTTCAAAGGAAGCGCCTGCGATCTGGCGATAGGCGACGTATGCGCCCCACGAGCCGCGATCCTCGGGCTCTGCGCCCTTGTACTCGTACGCGATCTGATAGGATTTGTCGGGCATATTCCCCCACTGGAAATCCTTGCTGTATGCGTACGCGCCCGAGAGGAAATTGTACTTGTCGAAGCGATAGGCGAGGTTCACCCCGAAAATCTGCATCGTCTTCTTGTTGTTCTTGAGCATCCCTTGGAGATCTTTCGCGTTGAAGCGGTAGTAGCCGAGCCCTGCCGTCAGGCGTCCGTTGTACTGGAGCTCTACGCCCTGATAGTTTGCCGCCTTGTCATACTGGAACTCGTCACTGCTCACGCGCCCCGCCTGCAGCTTGACGCGCAGATCCTTGCCAAAGTTTACCTCCGCGCCCGAGAACTCGCGGTCGAGGATGATCGCACCCGGCTTGGCATACGCCTCTGCCGAGAGCAGCTCCATCTTTCCGAGCTTGACATTGAAATTGCCATAGTCGCCCTCTGCCCATGCGCGCTGGAGCGTCACCTTGTCGCTGTCCTCTTCGCCCGCGTCCTTGTTCATCTTCATCGAGGCATCGAGGCGTGCATTGACGTGCCAGTGGCTGTTGACCTCAGCAGACGGCTCCAGGCGGAACAGCAGATTGTTGTCGTTGACCTTTGTCGCTCCCGAGGGCTTACGCGATACTTCCGTGCGGTCGCTCGTGTAGGTGTATTCGACTTTGCCGTTCCACTTCACCATATCGGCGTTGCGCTCGAGGTTCGACACGCGCACGCCGAGGTTGTTCAGCTCGTCGGCGAACTCGGCGGCGAGGCGGTCAACGAGTGCGCGATCGGAGGCGGACAGATCGCCCTTTGCCATCGCCTTGGCGACCATCTGCGCCATCTCGTAGCGCGTGATATTGCGGTCGCCGCGATACGTGCCGTCGCCGTAGCCCTCCACCACGCCGTCATTGGCGAGCTGCGTCACGGCATCGTACGCCCAGTGGTCGCGCGGCACATCGCTGAACGGATTCGCCGCCGCGAACGTCGTTCCTGCCGCTCCTACGACGAGAGCCGCCGCGAGTGCGGACACCAGAGTTTTCTTCATCGGAAAATCCTCCTTTTCGGATCATGCGAACTGGCACCGCCCGTCTGTGTTTCCCATCGTGGATGGTGTCTGTGACATTTGCTGCATCAATTCGCATATACAATAATAACCTTTCTCATTATAGATAATATTGAGATGAAAAGTCAAGCATAATATTCTAAATATAGAGAATAAGATTCATAGCATCAGCGCGGAAAATATATGGTATAATGAAGGAAATACAGAACTATTTCAACGGACGGAGGAGCAAATCGTATGAATGAATCAATCAAGGCGGCACATCTCACGCATGATAGAGTGCCGCAGGCAGATCTCACGCCCTACAGCGCAGAGGCAGCGGCGCGTGTGGAGGAGTTTCATCGGACGCTGCCGACGTACGAGCCGACGCCGCTCGCCGACCTCAGGCATCTCGCACAGTCGCTCGGGCTGGCGCGGGTCGCTGTGAAGGATGAGAGCAAGCGGTTCGGGCTGAACGCGTTCAAGGGGCTCGGCACGAGCTACGCCGTCGCGCGCTATCTCGCGCAGTATCTGGGCATCCCCGCAGACGAGATGACCTATGAGCGTCTGCGGGCACCGGAGAACCGCGAGCGGCTGCGCGGCGTCACCCTCGTCACGGCGACGGACGGCAACCATGGGCGCGGTATTGCGTGGGCGGCGAAGCTGTTCGGGATTTTTGCGCATGTCTTTATGCCGAAGGGCGGCTCACCCGAGCGTCTGGCGAACATCCGCGGGCTCGGCGCAGAGGCGTCGTTCACCACCTACAACTATGACGATACCGTGCGCTATGCCGCGCAGATGGCGCAGGAAAAGGGCTGGGTGCTCGTGCAGGACACGGCGTTCGGCGGCTACACGGAGCGGCCGCAGTGGATCATGCAGGGCTACGTGACGCTTGCTCATGAGGCGATGGAGCAGTACGGAGAGATGCCGACGCATATCTTCTTGCAGGCAGGCGTCGGATCGCTGCCGGGGGCGATCACGGGATACTTTGCCGCACACTATGGGGCGGAGCGTCCCGTCATCACCATCGTCGAGCCGAACCGCGCTGACTGCATCTATCGGACGGCGGCGGCGAACGATGGGAAATCGCACATCGTGACGGGGGAGATTGGTTCCATCATGGCGGGACTCTCGTGCGGTGAGCCGAATCCCCTCGCATGGGAAATCCTGCGGGACTATGCCGACCACTTCGTCTCCGTCCCCGAGTGGGTCGCGGCGAAGGGCATGCGCATCCTCGGCAATCCGCTGGATGACGACCTGCGCGTCGTCTCGGGCGAGAGCGGCGCCGTCACCACGGGGCTCGTCGCCGAGCTCATGCAGAACGCGAGCCTCGACTACCTGCGCGACGCCATCGGCCTCACGAAGGACTCCCGCATCCTCTGCATCTCCACCGAGGGCGACACCGACCGCACGAACTACCGCCGCGTCGTCTGGGACGGCCTGTATCCGAGTTTTTGAGATGGTTGCACGGCTTTGTCGCTATGCTGTGATGCAGAGACGGCCACGATACGGTGTCGAACATCACCGAGGGCTCTTCAACGGCACAGATAGGCGATCGTGGAGGTGATGCGGAATGCGTGATTTGGATCGCAAAATTGAACTCTTTCGTGCTCTTTTTCCACGTCTGAGCAGCTTTGAAACAAATGATTGGGAAGAGAATTTTCTCGTGGAGTTTACGCATGATTCGACCTCCATCGAGGGAAATACGCTGACACTGATTGAGACGAAAATGATCTTGACTGATGCGGTCGTCCCGTCGGAGACCTCGCTGCGGGAGCTGGACGAGGTGCGCGGGCATGCGGATGCGTGGCAGTTCGTGAAGGATTGTGTTCGGGGAGGAGAGCCTCTTTCGGAGACGATGATCAAGGACATTCATGAGCGCGTCCTTCCTGCACGAGGAGCCGGCGGCGTCTATCGCACTGTCCCCGTCTATATTCGCGGCGCACGGCATGTTCCTCCCAATCCACGCAGGGTATGGGACGCGATGAAAGATTTTGTCTATCGTATGGAGCACGCTTCATTCACCGATGCCATCGAAAAGGCGGCGTGGACTCATGCGGAGTTTGTGAAGATCCATCCATTTCAGGATGGAAATGGTCGGACGGCACGACTGATCATGAACTATCATCTGATGGCAAATGATTTTCCGCCAACGTCCATTAAGCTGCAAAATCGCGAAGCATATTTTTCTGCACTGGAAGAATATGCCATACAGGGGAATCTTGTACCATTTGATACGTTGCTTCGTGAAAATATGGAGCGAGAAATGGATGCGTTCTTTACCATGTATGCACAACATATTGATCTTACAGAGCTGCGGCAAACATATCCAACGCTCGAACCGCTGGCTGCCAGCTATATAGACGATGCGTATTAAGGAAGCACTGATAAATTCGGTACAACCATCTTGACGCATCTTTTTTGCCCGCACTTCGGCGGAAAATCCTCCACAGAGCACCACTCTGCGTCCGGTTTTCCACCTTGTTCGGACGAAAAAATCTGCGCCAATCTGGCAGACCTCATTTTATCAGTGATTCCTTAAGGAATGACCTGTTGATGCGGCAGAATGTACGGCGCAAAGAAAATCCAAATTGATATGACAGAAAGTGGGACTCCGCATGGATGAGAATGAACGCTATATTGCGACGCTGACCGTGAATGATGTACCGTGGCACCGACTGACGACGCCCTATGGGCGCGCGACGGAGTTTCCTCGGTACTTTGCCGTGCTGGAGGCGATGGACGACCTTGCGGCGGTGAAGGATGCCCTCTACGAGCTGGAGATCAATACGGAGCATCAGGGGACATTCTGGCACGCCACCCCGTTTGCTATGATCTTTCTCGTGCGGATCTTTCGGTGCGCACGTGCTGCGCAGGCAGATAGTGAAATCGCTCGAATGATTGCAGAGCGGCTCCTCGAACACTTCCAGCTGATCGCAGAATGTGTCCGCATGGGGGAGGAGATGGAGCACGCCGCGCCCCTGCCGCACTTCTCCGATCTCCTGCGCGAAGAATACCTCTGGTCGGAGGTCTACGACGAGGAAGAGGACGAACTGCGCTGGGAGGATGATGTTGTTTTCCCCGCAGATCTCTTCTATAGCTTTTACTACTACGCTGCGCAGGTACTTGCCTCCTGCGAGGGCGAACGCAAACAATAGCCCTCGGGCAGCGAGACGATGAATCGTATACAAAACGTGAAAACACCTCTGTATGACCAACGTGCAGAGGTGGTTTTCATGGGACTGTGCGAGAGTAAAATGCAGATTTTATCATAGGATAAAGGATTCGTTTCGCATCATATTAAATAGTGATGTGTATGGTACTTGGAAATGATGTGCGACATCGGGAAGTTTCGGATTGTTCGAGCGCGTAGTTATGCGACCTGCTGACTGCTCGAAGCTCAGGAGCGTATAGCCATATACTTTGGCGGCGGCAATCAGCCATGGGTCAGCAACATTTTCTCGCGACCAGAGACGAAGCGCGGCTTCGCTGTATTGATCGCTTTGCTGAATAAAGCTCAGAACGTCTCTATACATTTGAATGATTTGTATCTCCTGCGTCGACAGAATACATTCGTTCGGAAGATCGCTTATCCATGTGGAGAGTTCGTCTGTTCCCTTTAGAATCTCCTCCTGTACCTTGTCCAGAACGGCTATTTTATCCAGTGAAATTTTGGGACGTAACTGTTGCCAAAAAGATGGGGCGAAATCAAACGGATAGTATGCGCGGGCAGGGCGTATCAGACTATTGGCATCGATGAGGTATTTTTGGCTCAACTCAAATGCCTCCCATCCGCTCAAGTGCACCTCTGTAGGTTCTGCGATTGGTTGCTGTCAGTCGGTAGGCATCCGTATCCTGTGTGTTCCCTTGAATCACGCTCCGTTCAAGGGCGGCAAGAAAACGGTGATCAAGGTTCGAGAGCAAGGTTTTGTAAAAATCGCCGCCGCTTTTCTTTTTGTGTGCCTTTGCATGCTCGAAGCGCTCCTTTTGCAGAGCAAGCATACGCGCATATACATCCTGTGGGATTCTTTTCATCTCATAGGCGCGCCGCAGAATTACGGCTTCACTGCATCGGAAATGACGTGCGGCCCGTTCTATCATATCTTCAACAGGAATGGACGACGCCCATACTTCGGAAAAATCTGCTACAGGGACGAGCAGTTCTGCTGCAACGGCGTTGCACTTCTGTTCGAGCAAACTTACGTGTTCATCCGACCATTCGGGATTGTTGAACAGGCTGTTTTCGCCGAGCCATACATGAACCGTTTCGTGTAGGAGAGAGAAGAGGCGTCCGTTTGCTGTGTCTGTTGTGTTTATAAAGATGAGCGGCGCATGGGTATCAATCAGGGTAAACGCACGAAACTCCTTCACATCGAGTGGTCGATGTGTATTTGCTCCGATCTTTCCACCCGTAAAGACGAGAAGCCCATGTTGTGCGAGTGTGCTGCGGAAGCGATTGAAATTATCTTCCGCATTTTTTCCTTCTCTGTACCAGTTCGTTTTGAGGGCAAGATCATCTCGTATCCGTCGTGCAATCTCGCCCGTGGAATCGTGGAGGCTGCAACTCCCGATAAAAGTAGCGGCGTCCGATTGTTCCCGCTTGAGGTCATCCCTCATCCAATCCTGAATTGCCGTCATCTGATCCAAAATATCGATGAGCTCACGGCTCGGCTTTTGATGTTTTTTACTCCCAATCGTGCGATATTCGGCAAGCGCGATATCCTCGTCAGGCGGTGTCTGTAAAAGGAAATAGCCGAATGGAATACGTGTCTTCCTGCTCATCGCTTCCAGCTGTTTCAACGTGGGCTGCTTCTCGCCGGTCTTCCATGCGTTCAGCTGGTCGAGCGCATCAGGGGTGACCTGATCTTCATGGATGTTCTGCACAATCCAGTCGATCACAGGTGCATGAACCGGTACGGTAACTCCCGCCATACGGCTCACCTCCTTTTATTCGTTTCTTTTATGATAGCATATCGAGAGAGCGAGTTCCACACAAAATGACCTACTGGATGCCGAAATACAGCGCTCCATCGGAGCGGTATTTCCGTTTCTGTTGAAAAACGGAA
>ERZ773267.172-NODE-172-length-48257-cov-6.240841_pt1 | contig 48257 bp, 48 predicted proteins | sample MGYA00511959_ERZ773267 | MGnify/ENA primary metagenome ERZ773267 (study PRJEB29015, sample SAMEA2738165) | human oral metagenome | biome: human oral; feature: human-associated habitat; material: saliva | place: China | collected 2240 ...
ATAGGTCTACTTCCTCTTGAATTATTCATTTTATATAAATTTATAGGTCTACTTCCTCTTGAATTATTCATTTTATATAAATTTATAGGTCTACTTCTGCATGAATTATTCATTGAATTATATATTGTAGATAAAAATATATTGTCACCTTAGTCCATTTCCTTCAATATGTCTAATATATTCTTTATACCTACTGCATAGGCCAACAAGAAAAATATGATGCTCAAGATAAGACTCATAAAAGTTTTCTGGTTTGAAATATAGAATATTAGGTTTACCAGTGAAGCACTTCCAACAAATATAGGTAAAACAATCATTAACACTCTATAAAGCTTTTTCATACAAACCTCCTGTAATTCACATTACACATAACTATCTTTCATATCTAAATACAACCTTTGAAATTGCCTTAGAATACCTCTTCTCTACAAAAAGTATCTTGGTATTTTTATAGCTTATCCCCTCTGTCTTTTCCGCCTCAGTTCTAGGTGGAGAAATTTTTAGCTGGTCATAGGGGTCCTTCCAATCCTTTATATCGTCATAACCAAGCTTAACCCACTTTGGATCAATAAAAATCTCCCCTCCACCATCTACAGTAACATTGACTAGGGTAGCATCAAATAATTTACAAGGCGAATCTGTCAAATTCTTTGCCTCTATAAATATACGTGTTGTATCGTATTGGTCAGGACTCCTAAAGGCATAGGTAGGACTGGTCTCACCTGGTTGAAGTACAAGGTCCTTTAAATCTTCAACCTTTACACCCTCTAGGTCAAGACTCTTGTAGAGGAAGTCCTCAAATGTATCACTGCCCAAGATAAAGATCCTGCCAATATCAGCATGGATGGTCAATCCATCTGGCTTATCCTTATGGGTCTTTAACTTTGGCTTTAATTCGTTGTAGAGGTCCTCATAGGACTTAATATTTAACTGACTCTTTTCTATATTTACAATAGTCTCTCTTACATACTTTTCATCATCAGTCAATCCCTTAAGAACTAAGCCATTCATACTCATATCTATATGCAGGTACCTTTCCTCAAGGATTATTGGGTATTTGTCACGCATAAAGTCAACAAAGGCCATCAGCCTATCATAAGAAGCCTTGAGGTCTTCAATAGAATTCAACCTTGCATAATATACATAATCCAAATCAGTGTCATAGCGGATATCGTCCTTGCCCAACTTAGTAGTTTTCTTGAAGTCCTTAACCACCAGCTGACCAAATACATCATCAAAGTTGGTTGATATGTATGGTGAGCTCATGGATAGGGGGTCGTGGGAAACCGTGTAGTAAACACTAATATCCGGATACTGGTTTAGTGTCACAAACCAGCGGGGATGGTATTTTTCCTGTTTTATGGTATATGTTCCCTTGCCAAACCTCCTGTCTAGGTAGCTGATTATCTTTGCCTGGTCCTCTTTTGTGTTGGCACAGGCTCCTAGGAGGATGCTTGTGGCTACTAGTAGGCTTAGGGCCGTTATTTTTATTAGTTTTATTTTCATAGTTTTATCTTGTAATTTCAACTTCAATACCATGCCTTACTAAAAGAGATGCAAATGTAATTCCATTAATAAGTATAATTCCATTTTCGCTAGCTTCAATTATTGTATCATCCGTAAAATAATCCACCAGGCTAATAAGTATATAAATACTATTATTTTCAATAATCTCGTCATCTCTCATCTTAATTAACTGCTTTACACCATAAATATCATTAAGATCAATTCCTTTTTTCTTTTTGGCCTGAACATAAATATGAGGACTCTCTAAATCACAAATTTCATATATATTATGCATCAACGTATTTCTATTATAAGCATTTAATATTATATCTATGTCTCCATCTTTTCCATTATACAAATGTTTTCGTACAACTTCATATCCATTTTTTTCAAATAAGTCAGCTATAATATCTTCAAATTTATTATTGTTTAAATTACGCAAAGCATCGACAATATATTTCAAATACCCTTCTCGCTTTTTTCTTGTTCCGATATCAATCATACTAATTAGGTCAGGGCACTCATTATCAAATACTTCTGGTGATTCTTTATATTTATCTATTGGTCCATTTACAGCATTTTTAAAATCTTCAATCTTTACCCTATTGAGTGGGCTCTGGTAGGCTCTAAATTTACTACTAATTAACTGACTATTTATGTCCATATCATATCTGCAACTAAAAAGTACTTCTACCTCAAGATAGTGTCCAAAATCATTAATCTTTTTCAGTTCATTAAATTGATATTCCTTTTTACATTTTGCAATAATAAAACTTCTACAAACAAATTCCTCTTTAGTACTAATTTTTGGTACAATGATATAATCACCTTGTTTAATTTCTGTCATAATTTTTATATTTTTATATCTTTTTTCTATTAAGCTATCACTACCATCTTCTTTACCCCAATTAGAACGCCAAGCCTCTTTGAAATGTTTAAAATCTTGGTCTATATTCATTCCTTCAGCTCCCCAGCCTTGCCTTAGTTTGTTATTAAGCAATTCACTCCTAATATCTTTATAATGTTCATTATAGTTAATTCTAAACACATAGCATGCCATTTGTATTGCCTCCTATTAAATTCACTAGATTATTCATTAAAATTTTATATGGATTTACATAAGTTAATTACATTAAATTTCATAATAATATGTTTACTCTTGCCTACCAAGCATTGACTTTGCCCAGTCTTCTGATAGTCTATTTTTCTTAAGTACCAATTCATGTCATATACTAGGATAATAAATATTATTACTAGCTACTTAAATTTCTTCTTCAAAGAAATTTGCCTGGTCTAACCCCTGCTCTTTCTGTTTTGTATTGATAGTAAACAAAGATATTGTGTAACTCATTGATACTCTCCTCCTCTTAGTAAGGTTGACTCTTGCAAATATTTATTAGGGTATTTATTTAGCAATACATTAATGTATTCAATTACATATTTTTGCTCATTTTTACCGTCCATATATTCTTCCAGTCTTTTAAAAAATTCTATTTTTTCAATTTCACTTGCCTCTTTTTTGAAGTATCCCCATACATGAAGAATAGCATTACTAAAGTCTTTTTTACTTTCTTCCATCTCCCTTACTTGTTGTATTTTTTCATTTAGATAGATGGTATCGACTTCTTTTTCTTTCAAATACTCTCTTATCTCTAGGTATACTTTATGTGATTTGCTTAGGACGTAATATTTGTTTTTTGCCCATAGATCTTCACATTCTCTTCTGATATTTCTGTGCTTCACTGTAGCACCTTCTTTCAAATTTTTAAATATCTGTTTGTCTTTATCAACTAACTTTTATGTTCTAGCAAATAGTGATAAGTACATTACCATTTACTTCTAATATTTTTCCATAGAAGTCTTTCATATTTTGAAAGTAATCCATTATCTCTTCTTCTATCTCTTCACTTTCCTCTTCATAGTCCCAAATATCTGGATAGATATTTGCCTTTTTACACTCTTCCATACTGAAGCTTTCCATAGCTTTTTCTATATCAAAATTATCAAGGGCTAATAATATATCTTTAATCCTTGATTTTTCTGTGTAGGCTATGAAATCCTCAACCTCTTCAATATGGGAAATTCCCAATATAGCCTCACTAAAGCAGTTATTTTTTATAGGCTCGTTGGCACTTGCTCCTGTGAGTACAAAGTGAAGGGCATCCCACATCTTATCTAGATCAAGTAATATTTCTAAATCGTTATTGTGCTCTTCTATATCTGTAATAGACTCGGTATTTTCTGTACAGAGAGCCTTAAGTTCATTTAGGTTTTTATCGCTTAGGTATTTGTAGTTTGCTATAAGACCCATTCTCTTCTTCCTCCATATAAAGTGGTTTGGTTTATATTTTTGTATTAGTTGAAAACTCTTTTTCTAAGAATATTATATCATCTATGTATGTAATATAGAATCCCCAATACTGACGATGCAAATTGATTTGATTCAATGTATGAATATCGTTAATTCTTAAGACTTCTTTTATACTATGCTTAGAACAGGTATTTTTTCTCCTTTTTTTGTTTTCGTAATTTGAACGAGGATTTGATGTTTGTTCCGTTTTTTTGTAAAAATTTAGCGTTGGGAGAGAATTTTTTTTCTCACCAACGCTAAATTTTATACAACCAATATTATACAACCAATTTTACACAACCTATATTCAAAAATAATATAATTATATTAGTGGTGGATTATTATAAGAAAAACGTGAGTATTTACTCATAAAATCTTTAAAAATATCACATGCTTTTATATACTCAAGATTACCCACTCTTGATATTTTGTTTTTTTTCATTGAAAATCCTTTTATTTCATTCTTTTCAAATACAAATTCTATTTCTAATAAATCCGAAATAATTTTTTTTCCAGATATTTCTTTTAAAGAATCATATTTTAACCTTGAGTATTTACATATAAACTCATCAAGTTTATTAACAAGGTATCTTTTCGTAGATATTCTTATTTCTTTAGATTTATCAATATTATCCTTTGTCATTACCACCCTATCGTTATTATGTTCTCTCAAAATAACACAATCTAAGAAAATACTTTCTATTATGTATAACTTAATATCGTTACTTAATTTGATACTAATATCCTTACAATTAATATCATAGTTCTCTTTTCTTTCTTTACTAAATATTTCATCTATTTTATTATCATCTATATCCAATTTCTTAAATGCACCTATATTTTGTTTAATAAGATCACAGCTATTTAAAGAAGTCTGATTCTTTATAGTTTGTTTGAATATTTGCTTCAACAACTTAGCAATTGAATCGTTAGGTATTTGTTCATTTAAATACTCTATTTTTATTAATGTTATATATTCAGACTTTCTACCATCTAATAATCTTATTGACAAATCACAATTTTGCGTAACAACCATATAATAATCATCATTCAATTTAAATATATCTCCAAACCTAATATCATCACTCTTTTTACATTCAGATAAATACGTTTCACACTTCAGTAAATTATTAAGTTCTTTAACACATCTAGAAATAAAAATATATTTTTCAACATCTTGATTTTGAAAACTTTTATCCGCTTCATATAATTGAATTGTTTTTCTTACAGGATTGATATATTTTTCATATTTATCTAAACACATTTTATTATATATTTTATCAAATCTACTCTTATATATTTCATAAAATATATCATCTAATTGTATACCCTCCATTAAATAATCATAATGAATTAATGCTTCGTTATTATTAATTTCCCAGATTTTCTTTTTCAATTCACAAATAGTATTTAAATAGCTTTGATCATATAAAGATATTAAATTGTTATTTTGGGATTTTCTAAATGCAGTTTCAAAGTGCATTAACTTATTTGACGTCTCTTTATTTACAAAATTCACATGCATTGATAACTTTCTTATCTCTTCTTGACTTAGTCCTACTTCATTCAAAAAATGTTCTGCGTCATCTAAAGATTCTATTAAATTAGGGCATGACGAATAAAAAACAATACAAACATAAAATCTAGAAATGATTTCACTCAATTCAGATAAGCATTGTTTTAATAATTCAAATTTTTTATTTTTTTCTAAAAATTTATCCAATATAATAAAGTTTCTACTCGCCTTAAATTTTTTAACTGTATCAGTTATCGTACCTCTAGATATATCAAAAGGGTGATATTTAACTAAGTTAGCATCTTCGAATTCTTTCGGAATATCAAGTTTCATAAAATCTTCTAATTTTTTTCCTGAAGATTTAAGTTTTTCATCAATACACTTGAGAGTTGATTCTTTATATTCGTCTTCAACTAAATCTAAAATATTTGTAATGTAATGAATAATATTTTCTTGTAAATCCACGAATTTAACTTTTTCTTTTTCATTAGGACATATATCATCATCTATAATAATTATTAAATCATTCTCATCAAAAAAGTTGGCCATTCTATCAATCCTCCAAAAACTCAATAACAAATTTATACTTATTACCATAATCATTAAGTATATCATCTAATGAAATCGTAGCCCCAAAATCTTTCAATAGTTCTGAAACAATATATAATCCCATACCACGCCCTTGATTTTCAGGTTTATTGGAGATAAAAGGCTCAAATATCCTATCAGATATATTTTTATCAATTCCTTTACCATTATCGTATATTATCATCTTCCTTGTTTTAGAATACAACTTAAACTTTATAATTGGGTTATCAATATTAAAATAATCCAACCAGTATAGTGAATTTAATATCATATTTTCCACTATAATTTTAATATTTGCCTTTATTCCTCTTACTTCAAAGTCTTCACCACATATTATATACTTATAATCATTTTCTTTATAATGTAAAATTGGACTTTCTAATAATATTGATTTCAAGTATGACTCTATTGAAAATATTTCGTACTTTCTACGTTTAGTTCTTGAATTGACATCTAAAATAGATGCATATCTTGACAAATAATAACAGTTTACAACTATTAAATCCAATTCATTATAAGCTTCATGTTTACACAATCTTCTGATATGTTTTGTAGATTTTTCTATTTGATTAGATAGTCTTTTTATTTCATGCGCTAAAGATTGCGCTATTATTGCACTACCTATAATAGGATTCAGCTCATTTATATACTCATATTCTTTGTTAATAAGATTTTCTTTTTTTATATTATACTTATTTACATCTTTAAAACTATCACTAAGACTCTCTATTTTAGACAATAATTTTTCCTGTTTAAAAGTTTTACTTACAACCTCTTCCTCTATCTCAGCTATTTTAAGTGCTGTTTCACTTTTAGGATCAAATTCTTTTTTAAACAAAATTCCAGAAACATTTATTATTCCATTGGATTTCACTTCTCTTAATATTTTTTCTTGTGGATGGCAAAGTCTTTCATTAAAATTTTTTTCCATCTTGGCAATTACTCTATACACTATATTCTTCATCAACAAAATAAAGTTTTCACCATAAGTATCTAACTGAATACCTTGCCTATTTGTCATTTCCTTAATTTTATCTAAATTTTCCAAACCATCAATTTTCACATATCCAATTGTTGTGTGTTTTTTATAAATAATTGACTTAACTCTCGTATTATATCCTGACATATCTAACCAATCATTGTCATTGCTACCATATGGAAGTATTCTAAAATTGTTTCTATATACTTTAACCCCCAAAAAAGCATCAATATATTTTTTTATTTCTGATACCTCTTTATTAGTACTGAAGTCATATGCAAAAATTTCACCTTTAAAATCTCCTGGTAAAAACAAATTATTTTCATCATATAAATTAAACTTAGAAATATCGCATTGATAATTTGCTATTGTATCCTTAAGTTTTTGTAGGTTTGATAAGTCAATTTCAAGAAAATCATTGCGATAAGATTCGTACTGCTTCTCATAGTCTATTTTTTCTTTTAAAGTGAAATTATAACTATCCATTGTGCTAATAAGTTTATCAATTTCTTTTTTAATGTAATGTTTATTCCTGTTTAATTTTATATTTAATTTTTTTTCTTTTGATAAAAAAGCAAAATTCGCATATGAATATGCGGTCATCCTTATTCTATCTTCATCTAAAGTATCATTAGTAAAAATTGGCTTGCTATCAATCTTGATTTTCACTAAAAAACCAGTCTCTTTTTCAATAAATGGATTAAATAACTGATTAATCTCATCTTTTATTACATCAATAACATTGTTATTATTCCAATACTCATTATCTTTTAATCCAAAAATTTCTATTTTTGTTCCATGATTTTCACCATTAAATGTAATATCCTCACTATATTCTTCATGTTTAATAATAATATTCACATCGTCTATTGTTCTATTTTCAGAATTATAATCCTCCCAATTTATTTCGAAACTATAATATTTGTTATAATTATTTTTTAGTATGTCATCTATACTATCATTTCCATAGTTTTTTGCTAAATCCAAAATTTTATAATTATCTTGTAAAAAATCTGTGTCTAATTTTGTTGTAACTTTTACAGATTTTCCTAATTTATTTAGAGATAAGCGCCCAATTCCTTTGTTACCTTGTGCTATCCTCTTGAATTTCGGAGAAATCTTTTGATAAGAATTTTTAAAAGATGACGCTATTTTTAGAAACGAATTTTCTATAATATAATCATTCATCCCACTCCCATTATCTTCTATTAATATTCTTCCTTTTCCTTGTTCATTTTCATAAAATGTATCGATTTTTATCTTACAAATTGTTGCATCCGCATCTGAAGAATTTTTTATTAATTCCATCAATGCCATTTTATTGCTATCAATTAAAGCTTCCCCTAGATGCGAAATCAATCTTGCGTCTACTTTTAATGATTTAACTTGCTCACTCATTGCTCCTCCTATTTTTTAAATATCAAGATAGTTTCTTTAGATATAGATTTTACAATCTTCTCGTTTTTCATTAATAAAAGTGTTTGTGGTATTTTTTTATATAATATATTTCTATTAAATTTATAAATAAATTTTAACCCCATTAATTTTGCAATCTCTATAGTAATATCATCTAATGGTTGTTTCATTCCATCTATACTTCGATTCCCTACTGTCATTAATAAATATCCACCTTCTATCAAACAATTTTCCATACATTTTAATACCATAAAATAATCTTCAAAGAAATTAATTACTTTTTTTCTTTTACTGACTGATATTTTATCCAAAAATTTATCTAGTGACTTTATTTTATTTGTATTACAAACACTTCTTTTTTCTCCTCCAATACTAATTCTATCTATTGTAGAATATTTATCTAAAATATAAGGTTCACATGGTAAATCTTCACCATCAATCCATTTAAGAAATAGAATTGATGCCTGACCATATGTAACAGTAGTAGAATTATCACCATATGGAGGGGATGTGCATATAATTTTAAATTTCTCACTTAATACATTATTCATCACTTCACAACAGTCACCATATTTAACTTTTGCGTCACTTTTATTTGCATATTTTAAGAAACCAGCATTTTCTTTAACTCTAATTAAAAAAAATTCAATACAATCATCTTGTATTATATTAATTTTATCTTCAGGTAAAACATGTAATTTAAATGTACTTGACCTATCATTGCTAAATTTAAATATTGCTTCTGATAAGCATACCCAAAAAAAATTCCTTATAATTACATCCTCTTCGGCAATAATACAATGTCTAATTTTACTTAAAGAATTAATTATATCTTTTCTAAACCATTTTTCTATATTATTAAAATAGTGTACTTTGAATTCTTGTTCTTTATTTAAATCACTTTCTATTTTATTAATTGAAAACAATAACTTTTTACGATCAAATATACTTGTTTTTACAGAAGATAACAAAGTAGCATATGGATTTACATCTATTCCTACTGAATCAATTCCCAATTCCTGTGCAATCACTAATGAAGTTCCTGACCCACAAAAAGGATCTAATAACTTAATATCTTTATCACCAAGTTGCTTAATAATTATATTTAGTAACTCATATTGCATATCTGGGACCATTGTAGCTGGGTACTTACCTATATTATGTATACCTGTTTTAGTTTTACCTTTAAAATCCCAATATCCCTCTGGGTATTTATTAAGTTCTCCAATAATGTCTATCATTATAAAACTCTACTCCATTCATAACCACTCAAAAAATTTATTCTCTAATTTGTTATAAAAATAAGATAAAATATCTTATTTTTACTCCCACTCAATAGTTCCAGGAGGCTTACTAGTTATATCATACACAACCCTGTTAACCCCTTCAACCTCATTGATAATCCTATTAGAGATCCTCTCCAACACATCATAAGGAATCTTGTACCAGTCAGATGTCATACCGTCACTTGACGCAACAGCCCTAAGTCCAACTAGGTGGGCATATGTTCTTTCGTCACCCATTACACCAACAGTCATTACATCTGGTAGTGTAGCAAAGGCCTGCCATATTTCCTTGTATAGACCAGCCTTTCTTAGCTCGTCCATATATACAGCATCAGCTTCTCTTAGGATGTCGCACTTTTCCTTAGTTACTTCTCCGATTACCCTGATACCAAGTCCTGGGCCTGGGAATGGGTGTCTAAATATTAGGTTTTCTTCTATACCTAATTCTAGACCTATCTTTCTAACCTCATCCTTGAATAATTCTCTTAGAGGTTCTATTATTTCCTGGAAGTCTACATCTTCTGGCAAGCCACCAACATTGTGGTGAGACTTGATAGTTGCAGATTCTCCGTTACCAGACTCTACTATATCTGGGTAGATTGTTCCCTGCACCAAGAAGTCCATCTTACCAAGCTTCTGAGACTCTGCCTCAAAAACTCTGATGAATTCTTCACCTATTATCTTTCTCTTTGCTTCTGGCTCTGTTACTCCAGCCAGTTTGCCTAGGAACCTGTCTTCAGCATTTACCCTGATTAGGTTCATGCCGAATTTCTGCCTAAAGATTCTCTCAACGTCGTCTCCCTCGTTCTTCCTTAGTAGACCGTGGTCAACGAATACGCAAGTTAAATTGTCGCCTATAGCCCTGTGCATCAAGGCAGCTGCAACAGATGAGTCTACACCACCACTTAGGGCGCATAGGGCCTTCTTGTCGCCTACCTTTGCCTTTATTTCTGCTACCTTGTCATCTATAAATGAGCTAGTAGTCCAGTCTCCACTTACCTGACAAATCTTGTATAAGAAGTTAGTGATTATCTTGTCACCTTCAATTGAATGTTCTACCTCTGGGTGAAACTGTACACCGTATAGCTTCTTGTCTACATTGTGCATAGCTGCCACTGGACAGTTCTTTGTAGTTGCTACTACATCAAATCCCTCTGGCACTTCTAGTATATAGTCTGTATGGCTCATCCATACCTGATTGCTTGATATTCCTTCAAATATTGGTGACTGACCGTATTCTATTACTGTCTTTCCGTATTCTCTAGTCTGGTTGTCACCCTTCTGAACCTTACCGCCTAGTAGGTGGGCCATCAGCTGGTCACCGTAGCATATACCAAGAATTGGTACACCAATTTCAAATATTTCTTTTGAAATCTTTGGTGAATCTTCTAGGTAGGCGCTGTTAGGTCCTCCAGTGAATATTATACCCTTGGGATTTTTTTCCTTTATCTTTTCTATGCTAGTTGTGTATGGTAGGATTTCACAATATACGTTGTTTTCTCTTACTCTTCTAGCAATTAGCTGGTTGTACTGACCTCCAAAATCAATTACAAGAACTATCTCGTGTTTCATATTTTCTCCCTTCCTCTTATGACAATAGATTTATCAAATCTCGATACGAACAATTTAAGCCCTATTGAAATATTTTTTCGTTTTAATTTTCTTATAGCTATTATTATACCATAAATTTGGGGTCTATTTCAGCATAATTTGATTAATTATCTTGGTCTTGTCCATATAAAAGGGAGGCTAACCTTCCAGCCACTTTGTGGTTGGTTAGGTGCCTCCCCTTCCTTGTCTATCCCATTTGTCTTTTGGTCTTAACTACATCATTCCTGGCATTCCACCTGGCATACCTCCAAGGTCGTCATTGCCTGGTAGGTCAGCTATGGCTGCTTCTGTAGTCAAGAATATACTTGCTATTGATGAGGCATTCTGTAGGGCAGACCTGCTTACCTTAGTTGGGTCTACTATACCGGCCTCTATCATGTTTACATAGTCTTCGTTTAGGGCATCAAAGCCTATCTGAGACTCTGAGTTTATTACATTCTGTATGATTACAGAACCTTCTAGGCCTGCATTTACAGCTATCTGTCTAAGTGGCTCTTCTAGGGCCCTCCTGATTATCTGTGCTCCTAGCTTTTCTTCCCCATCTAGTGAAGCTACAAGGGCTTCTACTGCTGGTATGGCACTAACAAAGGCTGTACCACCACCTGCAACTATACCCTCCTGTACGGCTGCCTTAGTTGCATTTAGGGCGTCCTCTATCCTTAGCTTTCTTTCCTTCATTTCTACCTCAGTTGCTGCTCCAACCTTGACCACTGCTACTCCACCTGATAGCTTGGCTAATCTTTCTGCCAATTTTTCCCTATCAAAGTCTGATGTAGTGTCTGCTATCTGCATCTTTATCTGGTTGATCCTGTGGGCAATATCTGCCTTTGAGCCTACGCCACCTACTATAGTTGTTGTTTCCTTATTTACCTTAACAGTCTGGGCCCTACCTAGCATTTCTAGCTGGACATCTTTCAGGTCAAAGCCTAACTCTGTAGATACAAACCTACCGCCTGTAAGGATGGCTAGGTCCTCTAGCATGGCCTTTCTCCTGTCTCCAAAGGCTGGTGCCTTTACTGCTACTACGTCAAATGTTCCCCTTAGCTTGTTTACTACTAGTGTTGATAGGGCTTCACCCTCTAGGTCTTCAGCTATGATAAGTAGCTTGCCACCATGCTGGACTAGCTCCTCTAGTAGGGGTAGTATTTCCTGGATATTTGATATCTTCTTGTCTGTAATCAGGATGTATGGATTTTCTAGGACTGCTTCCATCTTTTCTACATCGTTTACCATGTAGGCAGATACAAAGCCTCTGTCAAACTGCATACCCTCAACTGATTCTAGCTCTGTTACCATTGACTTTGACTCCTCGATAGTGATTACACCGTCCTTGCCAACTGTCTTCATGGCCTCTGCTATTAGCTTACCTACCTCTTCGTCACCAGCAGAAATTGCACCTACCTGGGCGATTTCTTCCTCTGTATTTATTTCCTTAGAATTCTTCTTTAGCTCTTCTACTGCTACGTCTACGGCCTTCTTTATGCCCTTTCTTAGTAGGATTGGGTTTGAGCCTGCCGTTACGTTTTTTAGGCCCTCTCTTATGATTGCCTGGGCTAGGACTGTGGCTGTAGTAGTACCGTCACCTGCCACGTCGTTAGTCTTTGTAGCTACTTCCTTGACTAGCTGGGCTCCCATATTTTCAAACTTGTCCTCTAGCTCTATTTCCTTGGCTATTGTCACACCATCGTTAGTGATCAGTGGTGCCCCAAATTTCTTGTCTAGTATTACATTTCTACCCTTTGGTCCAAGTGTTACCTTTACTGTGTCTGCTAGCTTGTTTACACCTGCTTCCAAAGAGGCCCTTGCATCCTTTGCAAACTTAATTTCCTTTGCCATTTTTTAACCTCCTCCTTTATCTATACCAATATACCTACTATATCCTCTATCTTTAGGACTATAAATTCATCCTTGTCTATCTTTACTTCAGTTCCGGCGTACTTGTTGTAGATTACCTTGTCGCCTACTTCTACTTCCATTTCGATTTCCTTGCCGTCAACTATACCTGAGCCTACAGCTATTACCTCTGCAAACTGCGGCTTTTCCTTGGCAGCTCCTGTCAAAATTATTCCACTGGCTGTCTTTTCTTCAGCTTCTACCCTCTTCAAAACAACCCTATCTCCTAATGGCTTTATTCTCATATTAAACACCTCCGTATTTTTTAGCACTCTCTTTCTTTGACTGCTAATAGTATATATCTTAATTCTTAAAAAAAGCTTAAATTAAAGCAGTGGTGAGAAGAGTCTAGCTATTGATTCTGCCAGTCTCACCCATAAGGTTCTCTTACTGTAATACTCCTCTAAAAGCTGGATTGAATCCTCCTGGTCCTGGTAAAATTGGTCTGCAATCCTATTTATGTATTCCCTGTCATAGATAAAGGCATTGACCTCAAAATTAAGCATAAAGCTCCTTAGATCCATATTTGATGACCCTATAGAAGCCACCTCATCATCCATCAGGAATACCTTGGAGTGGATAAAACCCTTCTGGTATAGGTAGACCTTGCCACCCGTCTTCATTATTTCCTCTAGGTAAGAGTAGGATGCCACATTCACTATGTAGTGGTCTATCTTCTGGGGAAAGATTATCCTTACGTCCACACCGCTAAGGGCCGCTGTCTTTATGGCCTTTAGGAGGCTTTCATCCGGTATAAAGTATGGGGTTTCAATATATACCCTCTTCTTGGCCTGGCTGATGGCTGAGAAAAAGGCATAGTGAATGTCCTCCCACTTGCTATCGGGTCCTGTACCAACTACCTGGATGGCCGTATTTCCTACAGTCTTCATCTTAGGCATATACTTTTCATCGTTTAGGAGCTCCTTGGTCGTCAGGTACCAGTCCACTATAAAGATCAGCTGGAGCATATGGGTAGCTATACCCCTTATCCTGATATGGCTGTCCCTCCAGTAGCCAAACTTCTTGAACCTGCCCATATACTCATCACCTATATTTAGGCCTCCGGTATAGCTTATTTTGCCATCTATTACGGCTATCTTTCTATGGTTCCTGTAGTTTAGCTGGCCACCAAAAATCGGAAACTTGGTTGGCAGGAAGGCTGCACACTTTACACCAGCCTCCTTTAGCTCTCTTAGGAAGGACCTTTTTATCTTGAGTCTCCAGCAGGCAAAATCATCGTAAAGGAGTCTGACCTCAACCCCACTTTTTGCCTTGTCTATCAGGATGGCCTGGATTTCCCTGGCTATCTTACTATCCTTGACTATAAAGTACTCTAGGTGGATGTGGTCTTTGGCCTCCTTCATATCCTTGATTAGGTTGGCAAACTTTTCGTGGCCATCCTTATATATTTCTAGCTCATTGTTGGTAGTATATGGGAACTGGCCTATATTAAATAGGAGCCTTACTACCCTTTCCTTGATAGGACTCAGGTCGTCCCCCATCAGGACCCTATCCTCCAACATCTTTTGCTGATTTTTAACTATGTTCTTTAGGGCCTCCATGCTGTATAGGAGCTGCCTGTGACTCAGCTTGCTAGACCTGGTCTTGGCCCTAAATAGCTTTTGCTTTCTGATATTCCTACCAGAAAATACGTAAAATATTATCCCTATACCTGGAAAAATCATAAACATCATTATCCATAGTAGGGTCTTTGATGGGTCCCTGTTTTCTAGGAGGATCTCCATCGAAATAATTATCCCAATTAGATAGGACAATAAAATTATTAAAGCTAATACTTTTAATACCATTACATCCTCCTACCTATATAAACATTCTATTGAAATAGGCCAGCCTATATTTTTCTAGTCTCACTTATCTAAAAAACCTGCTTGCCTATTTATTTACTCTTGTCAATAGGCTACTTGCCTATTTCTAACTCCCTTACATAATAGAATAGGTACTGCTGGGCAAAGCCTGCATCCTGACCAAATAGGTCCATACCAAACTGCCTCATCTTAGGCAGGCTCATATCCTCTGCCCCATAAAATTCCTGCATTACCCTCTTTACCCAGACATCTACTGGGAAGGACTGGTACTTTCTCATACCAAAAAGGGCTATACAGTCTGCCACCTTGGCCCCAACACCCTTGAACTTAAGCAGCTCCTTGTGACAAGTATCATGGTCCATATCTACAAAGGCCTTGACGTCTATATTTTCATCCAGTACTGCCCTTGTAGTGTAGTAGATATACTTGTCCCTAAATCCAGTCTTACAGTCTCTTAGGTCCTCTATACTGGCCCTTGAAAGTTCTTCTGGACTAGGGAAGGCATAATAGTCCTTGCCCCTATAGGTCCCTATCTTGCGGCCATACCTCTCTGATATATTGTTGATGGCCCTCTGGATCATTGGTATCCTGTTATTGGAGGATATGATAAAGGAGATTAGCATCTCCCAACCATCCTGCTTTAGGATCCTGATACCAGGCCCAAATTCCACTGCCTTTTTCAGGTTTTCATCCATCTTGGCAAGTTTCTTTTTTAGGGCGCCGTAGTCCCTGCCAAGGTCAAAGTATTCATACCATATATTCTCAAAGTCCTCTAGGCTGGTATTATCTATATGGATAGAGTTCCCCTCCTTGCTGACATTGATTACCCTGCCCATGGCAACCCCTGTATAGGACCCGTCTTCCTGCCTTAGCCACCTAAAGCACTGGCCACAGTCAAATACATGGGCTGGCTCGAAATCCTCTAGATCCTCTAGTATAATCCCATTTTCTACCTGTCTTATCTGCATATATTTCTCTCCTAAGATCTATTTATTTAAAAAGCAGCCATACATTAGTACAACTGCCCTTCTTCCTATTAGCCATTAAGCCTATCTCTAAATTCATCTGGGCTTAATACGTCTTCAATTTTTGCATTGACCTCTACAACCTTTAGGCCTGTCATACTCATTACCTGCTCTTCAATGATGTCCTTAAGCTGTAGGTAGATATCTCTTGCATTCTTGCCAAATTCCAGCCATAATCTTAGGTCAACTGCAACCTCAGTTTCTCCAACTTCAACGTTTATACCGCTGCTTTCGTTGCCCCTGCCTACTATACCTGAGAAGGCACCATTGCTCTTTACAGTAGTGATACCTTCCTGGCCCTTTATGGCCATGGCAACTATTTTAGCTATTACTTGTTCTTCAAATACCAGCTTGCTCTTGTGCTGGCTTTCTGTATTATTATCCTTGTATTCCATCTTTACACCTCTCTATATTACTTTTTAAATCACCTATACTGGTAGATTCATTGTTTTTCCTATTCTAGGTCTACTTAAACTTCCTAACTATCGTTTCAAAGACACCCACAACAAATGGGTTTTGGTCAAATAGCTGACCGATTATATTTGCTATCAAGACTACTAGGCATATTACAAGGGTCTTTAGGAAGCCAATCCATAAAAATAAAATTGCTATAATAATTCCAACTATAGTAGCTACAACTGTGTTTGGCTTGTCCTTGTAGGCTGCTGCCAGGATTGCTTCTAGCTTTTCTGTAAGGGTCTTTTTCTTTACATTGTTAATAAGTGGCTTTCTCTTTTCACTAGTTCCCTCTGACCCTTCCTGGTCATAGGCCTCCTCGTAGGCCTGGAAATCCTCACTTTTAGGCTCTTTCACCTTAGACTTGCTAGATATGCTGTCCTCAAATATTATCGTGGCCTTTACGGGTCCAGTCTTTGTAGCTGCCTCCTTGACAGTTTTATCCTGACTATCAAATATATCGTCTATATCTTCTATATGGTAATTTTCATCTATCATTTCGGCACCTCCTTACTTAACCCTTTTAGCCTTGCCCCTGATTTCAGTACCAGTCTTGGACTTTCTTGGGGCCTTCCTAGGCTTGTCAGCCTTGTTCTTTTTTTCTACATCATAAAAATTAATATTTATTTGGTCTACCCTCTGGCCGATAAAGTTTTCAACCGCCTTGTGTAGTTCTTCCTGAATCATATTTGTCAGTCCAGTCATTCCTATGGCCTGGGCCCTGTCCTGAGTATATTCATCTGCTTGACTATTTGTAGGGTTGTCAACATCTATTTGTCCCTTGTCAGCCTGGATTGTAGCATTATCAACCTCTATTGCCTTATTGGTTGGCTGGTCTGATTCTTGACTGGTAAATTCCTGGCCCTCAAGATACACATCCTCTGTGAAGTATTCTGTCTCCATATATTTACCATAGTCAAGTCCACACTTTATATTTACCTTGACATCAGGATAGGCGTCATTTTTATTTCTGGCCTTTACCTTTATATCCAACTGGTCTATCACTCCAATTTGGCTTGCGGCGTATCTGATGGTCCTTTCTATAGACTTGTCAGATATCCTGATAGCCCCTTCATCTTCAAAGATGAGTAAATAGCTATCGTAGGACTTCTTGAATAGTATATATATAGCCCTTAGGCATGTCACTCCTAGCACTAACGCTAGGCCTATATTTACTAGCAAGGTGTAGCTAGCATTATCCCTGATGGCATCTACAAGAGTCTTCATAAACTCTAGGTCAAAGGCCATGGAATATAGGACAATTAGTAGGCATACTAGTATCAAGAAGTATATTAAATTTATAATTTTTCTAAAAGTAGACATATCATTTCTCCTAATATTGTATCAATATTTACATATAAGTTCACAATTCTAGTTTAGCACATAAAGAGCCCAAAATAAAGATATTTAAAGTAATAAAGGGAAATATATTTATAATAAATACATTTCCCCCAAATCAAATATTATTTTCCACTTATTAGCCTGAAAATTTTCTCTGGCCTCTTATTCTTGTCACCACTGATATAGACTAGCTTATTTTTGAGTTTAACCCTCACAAGTGGCCTCTTTGCACTGTTTATATAGAGGTCTAGCCTTCCTGACTTTTTACCCCTAAACCTACCAATATCTGTTTCTCCCATGCTTATTCCGTTGGTCCTGATATAGGAGTCTTGGTCTAGGTCGTCAACCAGGTCTAGGTCTAGGATATCTGACCTCTTAAAGTCAGTCTCATACATACCTGACTTTACACTTATCTGGTCATTGTCGGCCCTTACTATTACATTCTTATCGATAGGGACTAGGCAGATAAGAAAAGTTCCAAATATTATCAGTAGGAGCAAAATATTTATTGCTATGGCTGGTTTCCTGGCCATATTAAATTCTTGGTTCATATTGTTTATCCTACTAGGTACAAGAATTCTTTTGTCGTTCGGGTTGGAATACCAGCCCTTTCTCCAGTAGTAGTCATCATCCATATATTCTATGTTTTTGGCCTGGCTAAGTATGTCATCCTTCTTGGTGTTGACTATCCTGGCTACGAAGGCCACGACTATACTTGATATAACAAGGCTCCCTATATATATTCCAAAGTCTACCTCATACAACCAGGCATTTTTAGATACCCTGTAAAGTATATAGGCATTTGTCAAGAATACCATTATATCCCCTATTAGGCAGGCCCTAGACCAGTATAGCTTGTCTACCCTGTTGGCCATGTAGTTGATGTCGCTGTCCTCACAGTATACCTGGTTTTTTCTATCCCCGTATATTATATGGGTAAGAAGGAAGGATAAGGACATGACTAGTCCAATAGCTAAAATTGTCAGACAAATGAACCTAGAATCCTGGTAAGCGGAAGGATCCATCCCCTTGGTCACAGCCTTAAATACCCTTCCTCCTATTAGGGTGTCTATCAAGAAATATGCATAGACAAGCATAAAGGGTAGGTGGACAAGTGGATGGATTTTAATCTTGTCAACCATGCTAGATACCCTGGTATCTACCCTTACTAGGCTAGACCCCTTACTAAGCCAGCCCCTATCCTCCTTGAGCCTATACATATCCCTCATACAGAATACGGAAAGGTACTGATAGTAGGCTATTATAAATACTATCCAGGTCATGTAGACTACAATAAAGAAGCTAATATCTACCCAAGTCATTACTAGGGTAATAATCGAACCAAAAACCAAGGCCAGCTTAAAGAAATTGAGCTTCTTCTTATACCTATCAACCAGGGTTAACAGGTCTGGATCCTCCAGCTTGTCACGGTCAATATGCATACCCAAGACCATGCCATTTTTATACTTTACAATCTTGCCTATGACTGACCAAAAGACCAGACACATGATAAGATTGGAAATTCCTATAATAACTAATAATAATATATTCATCTTTATCCCCCCTATTAAATCTCTTTCTTGGTATAGGCCAAGATTTATCTAGCAAATATACTATGGTCCTAAAATCCTAAGGCTCCTGGCATGGTTCAAGACCTGCAAATACCCTCTCGCACATCTTTAAAAAGTCTTTTTTATCCATGCCCTTGACACTGGCCTCTGCTGTTAGTAGGGTCAGGTCTGATTCTAATTTTTCCTCAAATTCCTTGTCCATCCTTTGACTTTTGGTCACAATAGCACCAGACCTCCTGTCTATCTCTATAAAACCCTCCGCCTTTAAAATCTGGTAGGTCTTATTGACAGTCATGGTATTGATGCCAGCATCCTTGGCCATCTGCCTAACAGTTGGCAGGCCCTCTCCTGGCTTTAATTCACCCCTACCTATGCCCAGGACTATCTGGTTTCTTAGCTGGACATAAATTGGAATACTGGATGATGTATCTAAATATATAATCATGTAGGTTCCTCCTATCCCAAATTGCAATTTACAGGTTATAAATTACAATTTATAACTTGTATCATTTTATAAGCCTAAATTGTATTACTATACATAATACTTAATTTGTATTACTTATTATAATACAAACTATACTGTAATTCAAGTCCTTTTTGAAACTTTAAAATTTCATACAACAAAAAAACGCCATACCTATGCTCTTATAGTCATAAATACAGCGTCTCATTCTTTATCTAATTTAAATCTCCAGCAATATTAATTCTGTGGTGAATATACCTCTATATGGTCTGCTAAAACCTTAATATCTACTGGTAGCCTGTCACCTTCATCGCCATCAATATCAGTTTCTAATGGCCTATCTGAAGTTATACTTATTTCCTTAGCTTCAAGGAATTCAATTTTATCATTTTCTACCAGGGCCCCCTTTAGGAAATCGGGAATTAGGCCTACCTTAGAAGCAAGAGATGCCTCCTTTAGGATTAAAATATTGGCATAGCCTACCCTGTTGTGGTCGAACATTTTTTTGTCGCCAATAAAATTAGAAAGGAGTACAATTACATGACTGGCATCACCCTTGTATTCAGTCTTCTCAGTCTTAATATGGACCTTAAAGGTCTCATCCTTTATAGCTGACTTTACACTCCTATATGCATAGGCCATAAAGCCAAACTTGGTCTTTTCCTCTATATCTACATTATGGATAGCTTGAGGTATGGACCCTATGCTAAAGATATATCCAAAGAAATTATCATTACATTTTCCTATATCAATCCTATTTGTCGAATCAAAGTCTAATTCCTCTATCGCCCTGTCTATATCCTGGCTGATGCCTAGGAGTTTGGTTATCAGGTTACCTGTACCACCTGGTATAATGGCCAGCCTTGGAATGTGTTCATTTTCGGCAAGACCTGAAATGACTTCATTTACTGTACCATCTCCACCAAAGGCAAATACAGCCTCATAGCCTTCTTCTGATGCCTGCTTTGCAAATTCAGTAGCGTCCTTGGCCTTTTGTGTTATTTTTGTTTCGACATGGTCAAAGTATTGGCCTGCTTTATTCTCTAGCTTTTCCCTGTAGTCCAAGGCCTTTTCCCCACCTGATGTTGGGTTTATAATCAGCAAAGCTTTCTTCATAATTACCTCGTTCCTAATCTATGTTCAAGAGATTTACTCAAAAACAACTGAGTTATTCTCAAAGGCCTTAACCATGGCCTGGCTATATACATCATAGCCTTTATCCCTAAATAGCTTTCCACCGTACTGGAAGGTTTTTTCTATGGCTATACCAATTCCTGCCACCTCAGCTCCGGCCTGGTCACATAATGAGACTAACCCCTTTAGGGCCTGGCCTGTAGCTAGGAAGTCGTCTATTATCAATACCTTATCCTCTCCTGACAAGAAGTTCCTGTCAACCTTTATGTCGTATTCCTTCTTCTTTGTATAGGATACTACCTTACTAGTATAGGCATCATCCGACAAGGTAAGTGAGGCTGACTTTTTGGCAAAGACTAGGGGAACCTTAAAGTATGTAGCAGCAGCAAAGGCTATTGCTATACCTGATACCTCTAGTGTAAGTATCTTGGTAATTTCTTTGTCCTTGAAGTGGTCATAGTAGTCCTTACCCATTTCCATAAATAGGTCTGGATCTATCTGGTGGTTTAAGAAGTTGTCAACCTTCAATATGTTACCATCTAGGACCCTGCCCCTCTTTAATATCATATCTTCTAATAGTTTCATTGTATTCCTCCTGTCCCTCTAGGACCTCTTATTTTCTGTCCCTTTAGGACTTGTTTTCTTATCCCTTATGGACCTATTTACTTCTTCTGTCAACCAAGACAACATTTAATATCAAGGCTGCTAGGGTACCTGTTGAAATACCAGATGAAAGGATCATCTTTAGGGCATTTGGTAGACCCTGTAGGATTTCTGGCTTAACTGTTACACCTATACCTAGGGCAAAGGCAACAGAAATTATCAGCAATTCACGGTCTCCCAAGTCGATTGAAGCTAGGGTCTTTATACCCTGAGCTGCAACTAGGCCGAACATTATTACACCAACACCACCCAGTACTGGAGAAGGCATTACTGCAATTAAGGCGCTCAACTTTGGAAATACTCCTAGTATGGCTAATATTATACCAGCAATTATCATTACGTGTCTACTAGCAACCTTAGTAAGTGTGATTAGTCCGACATTCTGTGAAAAGGCTGTGTTTGGACCTGCTCCAAATATACCTGATATCATTGAACCTACACCGTCACAAAGGACACCGGCAGCCGCCCTGTCACTGTCAATTTTTTCATGAGATGCTTCACCAATCGCCATCATTATACCAACTGTACCTATTGTAGAAACCACATAGGCCGGCACAAAGGAAAGTGTAGAAGCCATATCAAAATGGAAGCCGTAACGTAAAATATTTGGTATTGCTATCCAGTCTGCCTTGGCTACAGATGTCAAGTCTACCATACCCATTGGTATACATACAAGATAACCGAATACCATACCTATAAATACTGCTGCTGTTGATAGCATGCCCTTACCGAAGTGGTTTAAGAATAGGGTAAATAGCATGATTATAAAGGCAACAGAAATATTTCTTATTGAACCATAGTCAGCCGCACCTACTCCACCTGCTGCCCAGTCTATACTTACTGGTAGTAGGGTAATACCTATCAAGGATACAACTGTACCTGTGATTAGTGGTGGGAAGAACTTCATCAGTGGCTTTATAAACCTACTTAAGACTATTTCCACAAGTGATCCAGTGATTGTAGCTGCTACTATACCAGCTATACCAAACTTAGCACCAACGCTTATAGATGGATTTACAAAGGTAAAGTCAGTACCCATCATACCGGAGACTCTTGACCCTATAGGCCCTAGTCCCTTTGACTGTAATATTGTTGTGATACCTGATGCAAATATAGTTGCAGCCACCATTAGACTTGTCTGCTCAACACTTAGCTTCAAGGCTGTACAAACAACAAGAGGCACAGCTATTATACCTGCAAAGGCTGCTAGTATATGCTGTAGGGCTAGTAGGATTGACACACCCATTGGCGGTACTGCCTCTATAGAATACTTGAGTTCATTCCTCTTGCTGGACTGGCTTGCCTGGTCCATGTTTACGTTCATTTCTTCCATTTTTCCTCCTAAAATACTTATAATTTGATAATTTCATAAAATAAAAACAGACTCCTACTCAAAAGATACTGAGTCAGAAGTCCTTTAATTCCAACTCATAGACTATAGTTTAAGGCTATAGGTAGAAACACCCCACCATATTAGGGGCTTATATGAGTAAATATGCTTTTATATTTAACTATTATATCGAATAAGACGAAAGTTGTCACCACCTTAGAGAAATATTATTCATTATGTAGGGAAAATTTATTTGGAATTTATAAAATAAAGACAACATCTATAACTATAAGTATCTTACAGATGTTGTCTCATAAATTGATAAATTATTCAATGGGATTACTTTTCTATAAAGAAGCTGATTTCTGCTTCTACACACAGGTCCTGACCACAGTAGATCTTACCTGCACCACTTCCAAAATTTCTTCTCATCTTTGTTATTTCCACGTGTATATCCAGCTTGTCTCCAGGCACTACCTCTCTCCTAAACTTGGCATTCTTGATACCGGAGAAAAAGGCTAGCTTTCCCCTATTTTCTTCCATTGATAGGATGGAAACTGCCCCTGCCTGGGCCATGGCCTCTACAAGCAGGACACCTGGCATTACATTGTGGTCTGGAAAATGACCTGTAAACCAAGGCTCCGATGCCGTGATACACTTTACCGCATGAACACTCTTGCCCACTTCCATTTCCTCAACCCTGTCTATCAACAAGAATGGGTACCTATGTGGTATTATTTGCTTTATTTCTTCTATATTCAACATACTTCCACCTACTCGCTATACTTTTTAAATAGGAGACTTGAGTTGTGTCCACCAAAGCCTAATGAATTTGATATGGCATATGGGACCTCCTGGTACCTTGTAGCACCTGCTACATAGTCTAGGTCACAAGCCTCATCAGCCACCCTATAGTTTAGGGTCTGTGGTACAAAGCCATCCCTTACTGCATAGGCACATACAAGTGCTTCAACAGCCCCTGCTGCACCTAGCATATGACCCGTCATAGACTTTGTAGATGATACACAAAGTTTTTTTGCATGGTCTCCAAAAGCCTTCTTTATAGCCTTTGTTTCTATTGCATCATTCATAGGTGTGCTAGTACCGTGGGCATTTATATAGGCAAGCTTTTGAGGTTCTAGCTTGGCCTCTTCAAGGGCCAATAGCATAGCCATCTTAGCCCCTTCAGCATCTGGATCTGGAGCTGTAATATGGTAGGCATCACTAGTCTGACCATAGCCAACTATTTCGCATATAATATTGGCCTTTCTTGCTAGGGCTGATTCAAGGGATTCTAGGAGTAAAACTCCTGCACCCTCGCCCATTACAAAGCCTGACCTCTCCTTGTCAAAAGGTATAGAAGCCCTATTTACATCCTGTGAAACAGTCATGGCTGACATGGCTTCAAAGCCTGATACTCCAAGCTCACATATTGATGCTTCACAGCCACCTGCAAAAATAGCATCCTGGTAGCCATCCTTTATTAACCTAAAGGCACTACCTATGGAGTCTGTTGCTGTTGCACACGCTGTTACACTAGATGTGCATACCCCCTTAGTACCAAGCTTTATGGATACATGGGCAGATGCCATATTAATAATGGCCTTTGGTATAAAGTGAGAAGATACCTTCCTAGGTCCCTTTTCCAGGTACTTGGCATAGGCGTCCTGTATAGTCACTAGACCACCAATCCCACTTCCTATTACCACACCTGTCCTAAACCTGTTTTCATCATTTATTTCATATCCACTTGACTCATAGGCCTGCTTTGCTGCTGCCATTGCAAACTGGACAAACCTGTCTTTTTTCTTGTGGCCATCTATATCAAAGTCCTTGGGGTCAAAGTCCTTGACCTCTGCAGCTAGCTTGACCTTGTTCTGGTCTACATCTATTCCTTCAATGAGACTAATCCCATTCTTTCCGTCTTTTATATTTTCTATAAAGGTATCTACAGAATTCCCTAGGGCACTGACTACACCAGCCCCTGTAATAACTACCCTTCTACTCATAAAAAACTTGTTCTCCTTTCAACCTATCCCTATCACCTATATTGATGATAGGCCACCATCAACGCTGATAACCTGACCTGTGATATATGAGCCTCCATCGCCTGCTAAGAAGCCTACTATCTTGCCTATATCCTCAGGCTGGCCTATACGCTTTAGTGGTATGGCCTTGATCATCCCTTCTCTTATCTGGTCTGGAATCGCATCTGTCATATCAGTCTTTATTAGGCCTGGGGCAACTGCATTTACAGTAATTCCATAGGCACCTAATTCAGCTGCCAAGGACCTTGTAAATCCTATTACTCCTGCCTTTGATGCAGAATAGTTTACCTGACCTATATTACCAACTAGGCCTGCTAGCGATGATATATTTATAATGCGACCTGACTTCTGCTTTGACATCTTCCTAGCCACCTGCTTTGAGCAGTTAAATATACCCTTTAGGTTGGTATCTATTACCTGGTCGAAGTCGTCCTCCTTCATCCTAGAGAAGAGCTTGTCCCTTGTTATACCTGCATTATTTACTAGGACATCTATCCTTCCATGTTCTTCATATATCTTATCAAAGGCATCTTCAACCTCCTGAAAGTTCTTTACATCGAACTTGACAGAGAATACCTCTAAGCCCCTTGCAGTCAGCTCATCAACTATAGACTTGGCCTTTTCATCAGAGCTTACATAGCTAAATCCAACCTTGAAGCCATCAGAGGCCAGCTTTTCTACTATGGCCCTTCCAAGACCCCTAGATGCGCCTGTTACAAAGGCTACCTTTTTTATATCATTCATTTTAAATCCTCCAAATCTATACCCTCTATATCGGATATATTTTGTATGTTTATGACTTTTACATCCTTGTTTATCTTTTTTACAAAGCCACTTAGGGACTTGCCTGGACCTATTTCTATAAACAACTGACAACCATCAGCTATCATATTTTCAACACAGTCAATAAACCTAACTGGTGAGCACATCTGGTCCTTAAGGTTGTCTACTATGGAGTCTACCTGCCTATAGTTCTTACCTGACAGGTTGGTATATACATCCATACTAGGCTCCCTGTAGTCTATCTTTGATAGGTAGTTATCAGCAAATTCTTTAGCTGCCTGATTTAAGATTTGTGTATGGAAGGGACCCTCGACATTTAGCCTCATATACCTCTTTATCTTGGCTTCCTTGCACTTTTCTTCAAACCTATCTAGGGCAGCAAGTTCTCCACCAACTACTATCTGGCCTGGCGAGTTTAGGTTGCATACTGCTAGTACATCATCCTCTTTTGCTTGGTCTACAAGGTCTTGGATTGTATCTAGACCTGTCTTCATAACTGCCACCATAGACCCCTTGCCTCCAGCTCCTTGACCCATGATAAGACCCCTATTTTTAACAAGGTCAATTCCCTCATCAAGGGAAAATACGCCTGCAGCACATAGGGCAGTATATTCTCCCAGGCTTAGGCCTAGACTGGCAGATACACCTATGTCATTTGGATCTAAAACCCTATCTTTAAGCTCTTGATATAGGCTAAGGCTATTTAAAAATATGGCCACCTGACCATACCTAGTCTTTGACAGCTGGTCAAGGCTGGCCTGTTCAACCACCGAATATGTGTGGTCATCAAGGATTTCCTTGGCCCTCTTATATACTGGACTAGCTATCAAGTCCCTGCCCATTCCCTCATACTGGGATCCCTGGCCAGGAAATAGTACTCCTATCTTTTTACTCATTCTTAACCTATCCTTTCACTGTCTAAATATAACTTGTGGCTACTTGCTTAAAGCTCCAAGCCCCTGACTACCTCCTGGTAGCCCTTCATCAAGTCCTCTATTATATCCTTACAGGATTCTCTCTTGTTTACTAGGCCTGCTATCTGGCCTGCCATTACTGAACCATTGTCAACATCACCGTCAACTACTGCCTTTCTTAGGGCACCAGCACCAAAGGCTTCTAGTTCTGCCTGGTCCGCCTTAGCATCCTCCATGGCCTTGAACTTCTTGGCAAACTTGTTCTTGATTACCCTGACAGGGTGACCTGTAGAATTACCTGTTGTCAAAGTAGAGGTATCCTTGGCCTTTAGGACCTTTTCCTTATATGGCTCGCTGACATTACATTCATCAGCCACCAAAAATCTAGTACCAACCTGGATACCACTGGCTCCTAGGCACATTGCTGCAGCGAAACCCCTGCCGTCAGCTATACCACCAGCTGCAATGACTGGTAGGGACACAGCATCTACTATTTGGGGTATCAGAGACATAGTGTTGGTAACACCAACATGGCCTCCTGCTTCTGCCCCCTCAGCTATCATAGCTACAACACCATCATTTCTTTCCATCCTTATAGCCTGGGCTACTGATGGAACTACTGGGATTATCTTTACACCATGTTCGTTTAGCTTGCTGAAGTACTTACCTGGATTTCCTGCTCCAGTTACTACTATCTTTACACCCTCTTCTATTACGGCATCTACTACCTCATCTATAAAGGGACTAAGCAGCATAAGGTTGAGGGCAAAGGGCTTGTCTGTAAGTCCCTTGATCTTCCTTACTTCGTTTACAACCCAGTCCTTGGGTGCATTACCTGCTGCTATAATGCCTAGGCCACCTGCATTTGATACGGCAGCTGCCAATTCAGCATCTGATACCCAGGCCATACCCCCCTGAAAAATAGGGTAGTCTATGCCCAATAAAGCACATATTTCCTTGTTTTTCATGGCCCTTACTTTACCTTTGCTATATAGTCAGCTATCTTCTGAGGAGTTCTCAATTCCTCTATAGCCTCGTCTTCTACTTCTATATCGAATTCATCCTCTATTTCAGTCATTATATCCATTACGTCTAGAGAATCTGCTTCTAGGTCCTCCTGGATATCACTGTTGTCCTTTATATCTTCTAGTTCTATATCTAACTGGTCTGCTAATATTTCCTTTATCTTTGTTATCATTTTTTTAATCTCCTTTTATTACACATAAATTTTTTGTTTAATCTTGCTTATCTCATTTATTCAAGGCTGGTCCTATTTTATCTTCTTTGCTTGTATAAGCTTTTATAGTTTCATTTTTTTTATTTTATTTTACCTAATTACTTATCTAGGTCCTCTTTCTTCCTTATCCTCAGTAGGAAGCCACCATAGCTTAGGCCTCCACCAAAGGCTATCGAAAGTATCCTCTTACCATCCATTTGGCCAAGGTCCCTTCCTGATAAGACATCCTCGACTACCTCATTTAAGGCAAGGGGTACGCTGGCTGCCGATGTATTACCATACTTGTCAAGGTTTACAAACCACTTGTCCTCTGGTATTTGACTCTTTATAGCCAGGGTTTCTATTATTCTCTTGTTGGCCTGGTGTGGCACTATCAGTTCTATATCATCTCTTGATAGTCCCCTGTCACCCAGTAGCTTGTCGACTACCTTGACACCGACATCTGTAGCAAACTTGTATATCTGCCTACCATTCATACCTATATAGGGGTACTTGTCTTCATCTAGGCTAAACCTTGAATCAAGGGTTAGGTACCTATTGCTGTCGTACTTACCCGCCAAATAGTCCCCTTCAATTTCTAGCTTGTAGGCCAGGCTAGACTTAACTCCTGGGTCTGCTAGGTCAGAGTTTTCTAATATTGCACATCCTGCCCCATCTCCAAAGAGGATGCAGGTAGACCTATCTGACCAATTTACAAACTTGGACAGCCTTTCAGCTCCAATTACCATAGCATAGGCTATATTCATATCTGCCATAAGTGACCTGGCAACTGCCATACTGTAGACAAAACCACTACAAGCAGCATTTAGGTCAAAACAAACCGGGTTGCCCTTAAGTCCTAATCTACCAGCGACCGTGAATGATGATGCTGGTGTCATGGTATCAGAGCTAACACTGGCAAAAATAACCAAACCGATCTTTGACCTGTCTATATCTAATTTTTCTAGGGCAGATTCTCCAGCCCTTGCTGCCATCTCCTCTGTAGTAATATCATCACAGATATGTCTAGTCTTGATGCCTGTTCTTTCTTGTATCCATACGTCATTGGTATCTACAATCTTGGCAAAATAGTCATTGTCTAATATCTTTTCTCCAGCATAACTTCCAGTAGAAATTATGTTAATTGTCATTTTTTCCTCCATATTCTCTGACGAAAAACGCATTGATATTCTTTAGGGCCTGAATCAAGGCTGGTTCTTCCTCTAGCTTCAAGTCCACCATCAAATGGTCAATCATCTCATCATGAAAATTCCTATGAATCTTTTCAGCTAAAACTCCCCTTCTAGTCAGGCTACAAACGACAATTCTCCTGTCTCTTTCATCTCTCTTCCTTACCACATAGCCCTTCTTTTCAAGCTTGGTCATGGCTATAGTTAGGGTTCCCATTGTCACTTCCAATATATCGGCTATTTCAGACATCATCTTCCTATTGCCTATTCCGATGGCCTCTATTACATGTATCTCTGTTATAGATAGGTCCTTTATCCCCCTATCCTTTAGAGATTTTTCTTCTATCGTCAATATATTCTTAAATAGTTCAACTATTATACCGTTTATAACCTTGCGACTGTCTTCGTAGTTTTTGTTTTTAATATCCATATTCCTATCCTCCTAAAATCTTTCTATACTTATCATATCTTTTTTTAAGATTTTTTTCCATAGAAATAGAGTAGGATTTGTCTAAAAAGTTCAATATTTCATTCTTTAAATTATATATCTCTCCACCATCTTCTTTTATGATTTTTTCTACAAAACCATCTTCCTTTAGGTCGTAGCTCGTAAGCCTCATCAGCTCAGCTGCCTCGTCCTTTTTACTAGGTTCCTTCCACAGGATACTAGAGAAGCCTTCTGGTGATAGTATCGAGTAGACGCTCTTTTCCAGCATCCAAATTTCATCTGTAACACTTAGGGCCAGGGCTCCACCACTGCCTCCCTCACCAATAATTATGGCCAGGCTAGGTACCTTCAAGGATGAAAACCTGCATATACAATTTGCTATCGAGCTTGCCTGTCCCCTTTCCTCTGCTTCTATTCCACATCCAGCACCTGGAGTGTCGATCAGGGTAATCAGGGGCAGCCTAAATTTTTCAGCATAGTCAGCCAGCCTCAACACCTTCCTATAACCTTCTGGATTTGGCATACCAAAATTCCTGTCCTTTTGCTGGCCTATTATCATGACAGAATAAGGACCTATACTTCCTATGCCACCTACTATGCTGTCATCGTCAGCAAAGAGCCTGTCTCCATGTAATTCAACGAAGGGATCGCAGAGGTAATTAATGTAGTCATAGGCCTTTTTCCTCTGAGGGTCTCTTGAGGCACGAACCATATCCATTGCCTTTGTCATCTTCTCACCCCCCTAGACTTATTTACATTTGCATGTATCTTTAGTATATCTCCCAGCCTGTCCCTCATTTCTTCTCTGGACAGTATCATATCAAGTAGGCCGTGCTCAAGTAGAAACTCCGAACTCTGAAAGCCTGGTGGCAACTCTGTTCCTGTTACCTGCTTGATAACCCTAGGACCCGCAAAGCCAATCAGGGCATTTTTCTCCCCTATGACTAAGTCTCCTAGGCTTGCAAAGCTGGCACTTACCCCACCTGTAGTAGGGTTGGTCATTATTGATATATATAGGAGGCCCTTCTCCTTGTGCCTTGCTATGGCCTGGGATGTCTTTGCCATCTGCATTAGAGAGAACATACCCTCCTGCATCCTGGCCCCACCTGAAGCCGAGAATATCAACAGGGGTAGCTTCTTCTTTATAGACAGCTCAACTGTCTTTGTTATCTTTTCACCCACAGTAGTTCCCATACTGCCCATCAGGTAGTCGGTGTCCATAACTGCTATGGCAACCTTGATATTCTTGATACTGGCTGTACCACATACCACACCCTCATCAAGCTCATACTTCTTTCTCAGGCTTAGCTGCTTTTCCTTATATTTTGGAAATTTTAGCGGGTCTCTTATCTTCTTTTCCCTAAAGTACTCAATAAAGCTGCCTTCATCAACTATGCTAGCTAGCCTCTCCCAGGCAGTCATATTGAAGTACTTACCGCAGTGGGGGCATAGCTTGTTTACATGGTCCATATCATCAATGAAGAAAAGGGACTCACACTTGGGACACTTAATTACACAGTCCGGTTGTATATCAACCTTTTTAACCGGCCTATAGGTCTTACTCTTAAAGTGGTCTAGTATCATCTATGCTCCTTTCCAAATATGATGTATCATATTTATTTTCTATAAATACTGGGTCATTTATTAGCTTGAGGTTAAAGCCTATATTAGTCTTGACCCCCTCAACTACAAATTCCTCTAGGGCCCTATTCATTATTCTGATAGCCTCTTTCCTATCCCTGCCATAGGATATTACCTTAGCAAGCATGGAATCATAAAATGGTAGGACCTCGTAGCCCTGGTATATGGCACTGTCAACCCTGACCCCATAGCCACCTGGCATATTTAGGGCCTGGATCTTGCCCACGCTAGGCAGGAAGTTGTTGTCAGAGTCGTAGGCATTTATCCTACACTCTATGGCATGGCCCCTAATCAGTATATCTTCCTGCTTGTAGGCCAGCCTTTCTCCACAGGCTATTAATACCTGGTCCCTGACTATATCTATGCCGGTAACCATCTCCGTAATAGGGTGTTCTACCTGAATCCTGGTATTCATTTCCATAAAGTAGTAGGACCCATCCTGGTCTAGAAGGTATTCTATAGTACCTACACTGGTATATGAAACCGACTTGGCGGCCCTGACAGAGGTTTCGTATAGCCTATCCAGGGTTTCCTGGTCTACACCCTCTGGTGGCGCCTCTTCTATTACCTTCTGGTGGTTCATCTGCAGGGAACAGTCCCTAGCACCAAGGTGGATGACATTTCCATGTTCATCAGCCATCAGCTGGACCTCTATGTGACGAGGAGACTTGATATATTTTTCTATGTATACTCCAGAATCACCAAAAGCATTTTGGGCTTCCTTTCTGGCAGAATCAAACTGCCTCTTAAGGTCATCCATATCCTCAACCAGCCTCATACCTTTACCACCACCGCCAGACCTGGCCTTGATGATAACAGGTAGTCCCAGCCTTTCAAGGACCTCCCTAGCCTCCTCTAGGCTTTCAACAACCCCATCTGAGCCCTCGACCACAGGTACACCGGCCTCCTTCATCATCCTCTTGGAAACCTCCTTGTCACCCATCATTGCCATAACCTTGCTAGTCGGACCTATAAACTTGATATTATAGACCTCACACATCCTGGCAAAGCCGTGATTTTCTGACAAGAAGCCAAAGCCTGGATGGATGGCATCTGCTCCAGTTACTAGGGCTGCATTTATAATTTGTATCTTATTTAAGTAGCTATCCTTTACGCTGGCAGGACCTATACATATGGCCTCATCAGCTATAGTTGCATGGAGTGAGTCCTTGTCTGCACTTGAAAATACAGCCACGCTCTTTATCCCCATATCTTTTAGGGTCCTGATAATCCTTACAGCAATCTCCCCCCTGTTGGCTACCAAAACCTTCTTTATAGGTCTATCATCCTTACTTCCTTTGAAAGACCTAGCTATATCTAATTTCTTTTCTCTAGGCCTAGACATGTAATCACCTCCAAAACCTATTTAGCTTCAAGGTTTTTAACCTTAAACAAGTCCTGACCAAACTCTATAATCTGGCCATCATCTACTAAAACCTCTACAATCTCACACTTAAATGGTGCCCTGATTTCATTCATAAGCTTCATAGATTCTATAATACAGACAACCTCGTCCTTGTTGACCACCTTACCAGGCTGGACAAAGGCCCCATCATCAGGTGATGGCTTTGAATAGAAGGTACCAATCATATTTGACTGGATGGCATCAAGACCCTGATCTAGCACCGGTTCATTCTTTGCTAAAGTCTCCTGATTGATACTTTGCATATCAATATTATCATCTACAAAGCTCCTATTTTTTACTTCATCATATCCATTATCAATCCTATTTAGAGCAGTATTTTGATTATCTAATATATTATTTCTTTTTTTACCTGTCTTTTCACCATATATTTCTAGTTCTAACTTTGTATCCCCACAGCTATAATCAAGTCTATTTAGGTTATATTCTTGCATTACACCTGCTAGGTCTCTTATAAAATTTATATCCATTATCACACTCCCCTTTTCATATATATTTTGATATACAAACTATCTTTTTCTAATTATAGAAGAGTGAAAATTAAAAGTCAAGCTTTTATTTTGAATATCAAAACTTTTTTGCCTGATATCCCTTTCCTTTTTCTAACCTGGCTAGCTTTGAATATATTCCTGACCTATTTTAAGCTTTGTCCAGTTACTTTTTATGCTAGATCTGGGCTAGTACTAGCTTAGTCATCAACATCCCTCAACATATTCCTGATCTTTTCTAGGGCCCTCCTCTTGATATTTCCTACAGATGTAGTTGAACATCCTAGCTGGCGAGCCACTTCTTTTTGGGTCTTGTCATTTATGTAGATTTCCGTGATAACCAAATTTTCTTTTTCCTCTAGTCTGGCTATGGCTTCCATGACTAGCCAATAATTGAATTTGAGATTTTCTTCCTGATTATAGTTCATTAGAACTTTCTGAGAATATTTTTCCATAGATGCAAGGTCTGTATCTAGACATCCATCATTGTCGTACCTGTACTGGCAATTCCTACTCTTTACCGCCATAATTCCATATTCCAACCTTGAGGGAGATATATTGGTCTCCCGTGATATTTTTAATATTTTGCTTGAATCAATCTTATCCTCCAATAGGTCCATTTGTCTGGAGCAGATCCTGTAGATAGAATTAGCCTCTCTAGATACACTTATAGACCCGTATTTTCTATATGCATTCTTTATACTATACTTAACATTATTGTTTATATAGGTCTTCACCTTTACCCCTGGTCTAAAATCGAATTTATCTATAGCACAAAGAACGCCCATTACCCCTGTCTGGAATAGGTCGTCATCATCTAGGCCCCAATAGGTCGTCATCATCTAGGCCCCGAGCCTTAAAGCTCTTTATCTCATTATCACATGTAACGATTTTCCTTATATAGTCAATCTTACCCAATATAAACTTATTCCTAGCCGACCTATCCCCATTGATAGACCTCATAAGCAAGACCCTGTCATTAAAGTCTTCTATATCAAGAGATTCTAAATCTATATCTTGTCCATTGTATAAGGTCTTATATTCACCATTAGCCACCAATTCTAAAAAATTACCTTCATCTTTTAATTCAAGCACGAAAAAAGCCTCCTTACTATGTAATATTAGATTTAACAATTATGAAAATCATTTCGTATTCTATTATAGTCTATTCACTAAAAAAATAAATCATTTTCACGAAAAAATTATGTATTTTTCAAAATTTTTTGTATATTCACAAAAACCATAGAAATCCCTATTTTTAGCCAACTAAAAAGACTATATCCCCTCCATTTTAAAAACATTTTGCCTTTATTTCCTAAAAAAATAGCGTTGATAGGTCCTATTTTTCCTCATCAACGCTAATTATATACATATTGGTTTTTCCCCTAGTGCCCAGAATTATATATTTTTTCTAAGTCACATATATCTTCTATGCTGAGCTATATTTTCTCACTAGACTATTTTCTATCCTAACTCTATATACTTATATCTCTACCTACAAGAGTAGCTTTCTTACCTCTTCCCAACTTCCTACCCTAGTAATATTGTCACCCTCGACATCCCTATTGTACATGGCGTCCATAAGTATTACCCTATAGCCTGCCTGAGACAGGTTTACGGCATTGGTTGGGTCATCTTCTATAAAGTAGTCACAGGCCAATTTTTCAGCCATGGCTACCTTACCCTCATTGCCACTGATAGAAAAAATATCAGTGTAGTTTATTCCCTGCTTGTCTATCCAGGCATTGGTAACATGGGCTATGGCACTGCTCCTGGCAGTTACTATATATACCCTGTCCCCCCTATCATAAAGGTCATTGACCAGGTCCTTGACCCCCTCTAGGAGTTCATTCTCCCAGTAAATATCGGTATGGATATGGTCAAAGTCCTTGTACATCTGGCTATGTTCTGGTCCATAGGTAACATTCCAGTCTATAGAGGTATAGTCCTCAATACCCAGGTTTTTACCAGTCAACTTGTTCAAATAGGGTATAAAAAAGTAGGGACTTGTCATAGTTCCATCTATATCTATACATATATTCCTAGTCATATCTTCCCCCTCTTGATTTTATATTATCTATATGGCTTTTCTTAGTTTTTTGGGATTTTTAGATTTTTAGGGTTTTTAGTTTTTTAGCCCTTCTTAGCCTTTTCTAGCCTTTCATTAACTTTTTGCCCGCCTAGTCTTTCTGACCCAGGTCTTCAATTAGGGCCAATTTAAAGTCCAAGTAGTCACAGGCTACCAAGTGGTAGGATACACCGTCATGTAGACCCTTGAGACCAGCTTCAAAACTGTCCTTCCCATGCAGGTGGCCATAAATTACATACCTTGGCTTGTACTTGTTTATTACTTCCATATAGAGAGAGTCTTCAAATTTTTCGTTAGTAGGTGGGTAGTGGAGGATTACTATATAGTCCTCGTAACCAGCCTTTTTTGCCCCCTCTAGGGATAGGTCTAACCTTTTAGCCTCCCTCTTGTATATCACCTCATCCTTTTCGTCAAACTTTATTTCATTGGGACTCAGCCAACCCCTTGTTCCACACAGGGCGTATGGACCTAGGACCTGAAAATTGGTATTCATAAATACCATATCGTCTCCATATAGCTTGTTTAGGCCTGTTGCCGTAGTCCACCAATAGTCGTGGTTGCCCCTTATAAAGAACTTCTTACCCGGTAGCTTGGCTATCTGGTCAAGGTCTAGCTGGGCATCCTTTAGCTTTGAAGCCCAGGATATGTCTCCCACTACTAGGACCACATCATCATCAGTTACCCTGGCTGACCAGTCCTGGAAAATCTTCATGTCGTGACCCTCCCAGTGGTCTCCAAAGATGTTCATAGGCTTGTCCACACTGCCTGATAGGTGGAGGTCTCCTATTGCAAAAATTTTCATCTTGTCTCCTATTATAAATTAACCTTGGTCTTGTTTAAGATTTCATCCAATTCTTCTTTAAGCTCTAGCAGGGATTTTATATTCCTAGACCTAGAAATTTCATTCATCTTCATCCTATAAAGATAGTAGTTTTCTCCATCACCCAATTCCTTGAGCTTGTTTACCCTGGAGTAGATATCTGTCAATACATATTCCTTTTCTGTAAATAGCTCCTGGGCCTTAATTATTTCTTCTCTTATCTCTCCCATCTCCTGGTCAAGCATAAAGGCGGCATCTGCAGCCCTCTTTAGCCTATAAGCCAATTCATCTGGTATATAGTGGTCGTACTTATACTTTAAAGAGTGTTCTATAGTAGCCCAAAAGTTCATTGAAAGTGTACGAATCTGGATCTCACACTGGACTTCCTTTACCCCGTGTATGGTATTAACCGGATACTTAACTATTAAGTGGTAACTCCTGTAACCACTTTCCTTGGCATTATTGATATAGTCCTTTTCCAGGACTATAGACATGTCATTTCTCTCCTTGATGATATCAACGAGTACATATATATCCTCAACAAACTGACACATTATCCTTATACCGGCCAGGTCTTCTATGTCCTCTATTTTGTCTATATCCAGTTTTTTCATCTTGGCAAGGGCTGAAGAGAGCTTCTTTGTCCTTCCAGTTACAAACTCAACCGGGGAATGTTGCTTGGTATCCAAATAGTCATTTCTAACATTTCTAAATTTAATCTTTAGCTCCTCTACTGCATATGAGTAGGGTCTAATTATTTCTAGCCACTGTTCGTATTCCATAAAATCACCCAACTTCCTAACCTTTAATTGAATATGAAACCTATCATATATTTTGCTAGTCTATTACTTGCCGGTTACTTTTTTGCCTGTATTATACTTGCCTTTTGCTTATTTTTACATATTTTTACTTGCTTTTATTTATTATTATTTGCCTTCTTCTAGTCCTTGAGCTTGTAGTAAAGCCTGTTGTCCTCTATAATAAACTCTATTACTCCCTCATCCATGAGGTATGATACTACTGCATTAAGGGCATTCCTATATATCATATAGGCCAAATAGTCAAAGGGTAGCTTGTTCTTCAGGGTTATATATTGCTCTATGTCATCCATGGTTGCCTTGTCCTTGACTGCCTCTAAAACTACCCTTATCATCCTCATAAGGGCCTTGTGGTTTTCATTGGCAATTTCAAGCACCTCCTGCTTTGAATAGTTCTTTCTTGAGTGTCCCAAGACACCTATTTCAAAGTCAATCATCCTCAGCCTATCAAGTGACTTCATCTGCTCCTTATAGTCGTGCATAAATAGGAAGTCAAACTTGTCTAGTGAGTTTTTAGTTACCAAGAGGTCTGATATGAAAAATACACCATCGTCTGTAACTATGCCTATAGACCCCTCAGTATGACCACAGCAATTAATCACCTTAAATTTATGGCCACAAAGGTCTAGGACCTGGCCTGGATATATGGTTTCGTCAACCAGCCTTATATCTTCATCTGGACCTGGTAGAGCCATGTATTCCTCTAGGGTCTTTACTAGGTACTTGGACCTAGTTCCCCCCATCAGGTAGTCCATATAGTGGTTTGGATTTTCTGCATAGACCCTAGACTGGTAGGATGAATATATCCTAGCATCTGGAAAGGCCTTCTTGATCTGGTAATTGCCACCTATATGATCCTCGTGTTCATGTGTATTTATTATATACCTTACATTTATATTATTTTCCTTAAAAACACCTATAATCTTCTCTTGACGCTTGCCGGCGAGACCTGTATCTATCAGGAGGGCATCATTATTTTCAAACAGGTATACCCCTGTGTTTGTTCCTCCATTAAACATGTAGGTATTTCCCTTTATATTTCTTAGTTTCATTCTTCCACCTACTTTAAACCTAATATATTTTCATATATTTTTCTTACCCTATATATTTTATCATACCTAGTCCCAATTTGCATTATATCTATTTGACATTGTCAAACTTAGCGTGTTATATTTAAGTGTATATATGTTTTGGAGGTAAAATTATGAATAGATATACTAAATTTATAAATATGATGGGTAGCTACTACACTAAGGATTTTGAAAAAGAAAAAAAGAATATAGTCAAGGTTAGGGAGGTTAAGGAAGAGACTGTAAGGAAGTTTTTCCTACAGGGTGACTGTGAGGTCCTAGTTGTCTTTGAAGATACTGGTAAGGAAATACTGATAGATGACTTCTCGCCTGAAGAGGATATCAAGAAATACCTAGGCAAGTCTTTTGTAAAAAAATAGGCATAAAGTAAGACAGAATCTCGGGGGATGAGATTCTGTCTTGGGGAGATTGAGTATTTTAATTTATTATGTTTGTATTATATATCTTCCCAACTTTCTCCCCTTTTAAACACATAAATTAAAAAAAATATTTTTTTTATTTTCCTTCGTTTTCGATTTCGTTCAGGTAGTTATATATTGTATACCTAGATACACCAAGCTGCTCTGCTACATACGGAACACTCTTTTGTATCTTGAATACACCGGCATGCTTAAGGTTTCTGATCAGGTTGATTCTATCGTTCTTATTCATACCGACAATCTTCTTATTCATCTTTTCCAATTCTATATGGAACTTCTGTTCTACTAATTCACCGCTATCAAATACATCAAATTCATCATAGGCTTCATCACCCATAGATAGAAACTTCTTCAACTGTGAGTGGAGTACGGTCAAATCATCACAATCATAATTTATACAAAAGGAGACATTTCTTCCAAAGGCACTTGTAACTATTGTAGAAGACTTTATTTCCTTCTTAATCCTCTTGTTAGCCTTCTTGTAGTTTACATTGTAGCCACCCCTACTCCTTTCTATTAACTCTTCCGGCCTTGTTGTAAGGGGGTCGCCCGGCTTTCTCCCTGTCACTTGACCATTATAAATAGATAAAATCGAATTTTCAGGGTCGTCTAAGTCAGATATTACAACTTCACAATTACTCCCAAACATTTCTGATATTATCATGGCCATAGCATCTAAATAGCTCAAAAATGTGTCAAAATTAGCCACTTTTCCACTGTAATCACTTATAGTCATTCTAGATTATCCACCTTTCATTTTTCATGTATATTCAAGCCCAATTCCAGTCCTTTAATTATATCATATCTATATTTGTAAAGAAAGATTTGCCTAAAAGTTGACAAAATTCAATTATCTAAAAAATCATAAAAGTCGTCATTGCCAGACTCTACAAAGTCAAAGAGTAGATTTTGTTCAAATTCCAAGCTGTCTACCAGCCTTATTTTCTCTCCAAAACTGTCCTTAAATACGTACTCGACAAAGGACCTAGTATCTAGGTCAAAAGTGGCCAGATAAAGGATATTTTCTGTTAGAAAAATATTAAACATAAGGTCATTGTTAATCAGGTAGACCTGACTGTCAAGGTGGGAATTATCCTGGTAATACTGGGTAAAGAGAATCCCCTTTTCATAAGCCAACTCCTGGATTCCTGGATATATACCCCTAAGCTTACTAGCCAATTTAGACATATCATAGTCATCGTCTATTGGCTGGTAGATATCGACGATTTCCGGCTTAGATATCATATCAAAAACCTCATAGTCATAGATTTCTTCCTTACTCATTACCATAAAGGACCTCAGGCTGTACTTCTTTGGTTTGTCATAGTAAACTAGCATGTCCTCTTCTACATCCTCATGGGCTATATTCACTACTATATTGGCATCATAGTAGCCATCTATATCCTCATATATAGCCCTACAAAGGTACCTATCTTGACTCTTCCTCTCTATATAGTTGTATAGAAGGGCCCCGTTTATCTGGCTGATATGGCTGGCTGCCACTAGATCACTACCAGAGTAATGTAGGAGACCATCCCAGTCCCTGGCTATAAACCTCATAATCATATAGTTTACAAATTCATATTCTGATTCCATTTCCTTGCATAGGCTATCAAATAAGGCGACTGTATCTACTGCTTCCGTATCATATCCATCATAAAAGTCCTGGTATACCTCTTCAAAGTCTTCTGGAAGGGGCTTATTGTACCATTCATTCTTTCTCCTATACTTATTTACTAAATATGCAACCTGGTCCTCTCTAAGGTCTATATTTACCCCACCTAAGCCCCCATATTTTTTCCTATAGAAAAGGTCTCTAGCCTCCTGGTCCATATCCTTCAATATGTAAAGGTCTGATATGCCCAGGCCCTCAGCATCTAGGATAAATACATGGGAAACCTGGTCCCTATCATAGCCAAAGTCAAGAGCCTCCTTCTTATTCCTATTTTTAAGGTCTTCTCCAGACCCCATATCTATATCAAAACCGTAAAACCATTCAACCATCAGCATCATGGTCCCCATTAGTCGTGTATTAGTGCAAAAAGCTCTTTTAAACTTCTTCATACTTCCTCCTATTTTATCTGCATATACTCTATTATAAGGCCTAGGCTATCTTATATCAAATAATTTTGTAAATTGAGGTTTTCATACTTTTTTGGTATAATAACCATATATGAAAGGGGGTAGAAAACATGGCTAATATAGCTGCTTTTTTTGATATAGACGGGACCCTGTACAGGGATTCTCTTTTAATAGAGCATTTTAGGAAATTGATCCAGTATGACCTGATTCACAGGAGGGAGTGGTCCGAGCAATTGGAGACAACCTATATGAACTGGGAAAAAAGACAGGGTAACTACGACGACTACCTACATGAAATATCAGACCACTATGTTGAGGCCTTGACTGGGCTTGACAAGACATCAGTCGACTTTGCCAGCGACCAGGTAATCAAACTCAAGGCTGATAGGGTATACAGGTATACTAGATCTAGGATTAAATGGCACCAGGACCAGGGCCACAAGATTATCTTTATATCTGGCTCACCAGACTTTTTGGTCAGCAGGATGGCTGAAAAATACAAGGCTACTGACTATATAGGTAGCAAGTACTTTGTAGAAGACGGAAAGATGACTGGGGGTGTATCTCCCATGTGGGGGTCGGACAGTAAGGACAAGGCCCTACAGTATTTTATAGACAAGCATTCTATAGATATGGATAAGTCCTATGCCTATGGGGATACAAATGGTGATATAAGCATGCTCAAGAGGGTTGGTTTCCCTATAGCTATAAACCCTTCTAGGGAAATGCTCCACCAGCTAAACAAAGATGATGCCTTGAAGAATAATACCCTTGTTATTATAGAAAGAAAAGACGTCATATATCAGGTACCAACATCTGTCCTTCATATAGAAGATTGTTGCTAATAGTTGATAGAAAGTGAGGTTTCCTATGTACAACAAGAAATTGCTTAAATTTGATGAAGAAAATGACCAGGCAAAAAGCCTAATTGAAGACTTCGATGAAAATTTCGATGATGACTTCGATAGTGATTTTGACCAAGATTTTGATGGAGAAGGTATTAAAATAGTTCTACCAGAGGGTAGCCAGCTAGTGGATGACCTAGAGGATGACCCCTTTGCTGATCCAGAAGACAAGCAAAAAAAGGGCCCAGATATCACTAGCTCTTTAGCTAGGATAGCCGATGCCCTTGAAAGAATCGCTGATGCCTTGGAGAGATAGCTATCTCATCCTTATAAGTTTTGACAGCTTGTCAATATAATAGACTACAAATTGACTTAGACCCTTGTCATAAATCAAAAAACATATATTGTAGACCAAGAGTGAAATCGGTATATACTTAGACATTAGGTCATTTATAGCCACAAACTGTCCATATACCAGGTAGATCACTAGAAAGACCAGGTTGGCGTAGGCTAGCTTTAACCCTAGCTCTAGCTTAAGTGACCCTATTTTTTCTACCAGGGCCTTTATTAGGGGATAGGTAGAAAAGGTTAGTAGGTAGGTCACAAAGTGGACCTTGTTGCCTATCAGTAAAAAGGCTAAGATGATAGATCCCAAGGTGTAAAGGGCCCCATTCCTTAGACCAAATTCTACTACTACCACTAGGGCAGGTAGACTGGCAAGAACCAAAAGGGCTATAGTATTTGTAGGTATATAGTTGACCAGTATATATATTATTGAATTAAAGGCTAGGAGAAGGCCCATAAGAGCCATTTTCCTAGCCATATTATTTTTATTTGTATCTTGCGGTCTCCTTATATCATCCTCTTGATTCTGGGGTCTTATTGGTTTATTTTCCATAAACTATTCCTCCCTTAACAACAAGTTATAAGGTCTCCTCCCATACACTCGCAACAACTGTCTGCACACCATAAAGTACAGCATGTATCACAGCAATTTCCACCACAGCAACAGCAACCTGCATTATCAAGGTTAGACCTACTCCTATTATAGTAGTCTGCCCTCTGGTTGTAGTTGTTCCTATTGCTTACATAGTTGTCATAGGCATCCTTGTATTCCCTGTTGTTGGGCTCCATAAATTTAGCCCTCTTTATATAGTCCTCGCCCTCTTCATAAAAGCCAAGGTTCATTGCAGCCATGCCCCTTATATAGAACCATTCTGCGTCCCTGTCCTCGAAGTTATTCATAGTATCATAACATCTTCTAAAATCGCCTGTAGCTAATAGGCTCCTTGCATATGAATAATCGTTGTAGCTTGCCATAATGCATCCCTCCAATATATCTAAACTTACAAAAATTTCCGATTAATTTTTTAATAGGTTCTTTGCTAGATAAGTCCTATTCCAACCTATAGATCCTACTAAAAAATAAAGCTAGACCCATATTAACAGGTCTAGCTTAACTTCCCCATAAATGAGCTTAGACATATTATATCACAAAGCTCTTATTATTTATAGTTTTTATCGATTATATTTCCTAGAGTATGCCAAGCAAGTACAGCGCACTTAACTCTAGCTGGCATATTTGATACATTTTCTAAGACAACTGCATCGCCCAAGGCATCTATCAAGTCATCATCTACAGGCACTTCCTTCTTGATCATGCCTATAAACTTCTCTACCAGTTCCTTGGCTTCATGTATATTCTTACCCTTGATCAGGTCTATCATCATAGATGTAGAAGCCCTAGATATAGCGCACCCAACACCTGCAAAGCTTGCATCCTTGATAATATCTCCGTCCATTTCTATCTGTAGGGTAATTTCATCACCACAGCTTGGATTATGGCCTAATTCCTTGTATGTAGGAGCCTCTAGATCCCTCATATTAGCCTTGTTGTTGCTCTCCTGTAAGAGCATATCTGTATATAAACTCTTAAGATCCATATCCCATCACCTTTCTTACTTCCTTAAGCTTGTCTATGAAGAAGTCAATTTCTTCAAATGTATTGTAAACTGCAAAGCTAACCCTACATGTTGAATGTTGCTTTATAAAAGTATGTAATGGCATGGCACAGTGGTGGCCTGTCCTGATTGCTATATCATGAGAATCCAGGACTGTCGACACGTCATGGGCGTGGACATCCTTAACATTGAAGTCTATCAAAGGAGATCTTAGGTAGCTAGGTGTTGAATATATTTCCACGAAGTCTAGCTCGCTCATCTTCTTGTAGGCATAGTCAGTTAAGGCCAATTCATGCTCATGTATATTATCTACACCTACTCTTTCCATAAAGTCTATGGCTGCTCCTAGGGCTATTGCTCCACCAACATTCTGAGTACCTGCTTCAAACTTGGCGGGAACAGGTGCATATGTAGTTTCCTGTTCATATACATATTCGATCATGTCTCCACCATACATAAATGGTGTCATTGATTCTAGTAATTCCAGCTTTCCATAAAGAACACCTATACCCATTGGGGCATACATCTTATGACCAGAGAATGATATAAAGTCAACATCCCAGTCCTGAACATCCATTCTTAGGTGTGGCGATAACTGGGCACAGTCGATTGATACCACAGCACCAACCTCATGGGCCAGCCTAGTCACTTCCTTTACATCTATCACTCCACCAACAGTATTTGATGCACCTGCTAGTGAAACTATCTTCGTCTTGTCGCTAAGGACCTTCTTGTACCCTTCCATGTCCAATTCATTCTTGTCATTTAGGTATACATACTTTAGGACTGCTCCTGTTTTCTGGGCTACAAACTGCCATGTAACAAGGTTACTGTGGTGTTCATAGACTGAAATCACTATTTCATCACCAGCCTTCAGCTTGTCTAAACCATAAGAATATGCTACTAGGTTCAAGGCCTCTGTAGTATTTCTTACAAAGATTATCTCATTTTCTGACTTGGCATTTATAAAGTCCTTTACCTTTACTCTTGAATTTTCATATAGGTCAGTTGCCAGCATTCCCAAATAGTGGGCTCCCCTATGAGGGTTGGCATTCTGGTATGAATAGTAGTTGGCAAGGGCATCAATTACGCACTGTGGCTTCTGTGAAGTTGCCCCGTTGTCCAAATAAACTATCTTCCTACCCATCTTGGCTTCGTCAAGATAAGGGAATTCTTTTCTTATTTCATTTACTGTCTGCTTATCCATGGTTTTTACACCTCTCATTTCTTTTATAAAACCAGGCTACTAGCCTTACATTCTTGCTTCTATATGCCTCCAAACATCTTCCCTAAGCTTTTCATCTGGAAGCTTGTGGATAGTTGGAGCAAGCTTAGTTTCAACTATAACCTTCTTCGCCTCTTCTTCATTGATACCCCTACTCATTATATAGAATAGTGTATCCTGGTCTATCTTACCTGCACTGGCTGCGTGTACACCCTCTACATCATCCTCCTGACATAGTAAGACTGGTACTGCTATAGACCTTACCTCATCATCTAGTAGGGTAGCAAATTCCTCTTCGCTACCTGTCGAACCAATTGACCCCCTCTTGAAGTCTATTGTTCCCTTGAAGGTTTTCTTTGCCTTGTCCTTTAGGGCTCCATTTACAAGGATGTTTGAATCAGTTTCCTTACCCATCTGGTTGATGTTGTAGAAGATATCTACCCTATTGTCACCGTCAGCAAAGTATACTGCTTCAACATTAGTACTAGACTTGTCACCAATTAGGTTGGCAACATAGTTAGTTACTACATCCTTGGCACCCGCCTCTATCTGAATCAGGTTTACTCTGGCAGATTCCATTACATCTGCTCTTATATCTGTAAGGGCCTTTTCTTCCTCATGAGACCTAGCTACATAGTAGATATTAACTGTAGAGTCCTTTTCTGCTCTTATGTTTATAACCGTATGTCTAGAAGCTCCTGGCCCTGCCATTTCATTTGTATCGAATAGGGCTGAAACCTCCTGGCCCTCTTCTGCCTTTATTTCATGTACTTGGTCCTTGACCTCAGGTAACTCGATTAGGGATTCATTTACCTTTAGCCATCTCCAAGTAAGAAGTGGTAATGTATTTGCTATCATAATTTTCCTCCTAACCTATAGTACCTTCTAATTCAAGATTAATTAGATTATTCATTTCTACTGCATATTCAAGTGGTAGCTCCTTAGCAATTGGCTCTGCAAAGCCTCTAACTACCATTGATTTTGCCTCAGCTTCACTGATACCTCTTGACATCAAGTAGAAGATTACCTCATCATCTATCCTACCAATCTTGGCTTCATGACCTAGGTCAACGTCCTGAGTCGCTATATCTATTACTGGTATTGTATCTGACCTTGATTCCTGGTCAAGCATTAGGGACTCACAGCTAACTGTTGACTTAGACCCCTTGGCATTCTTTGTAACCTTTACAAGACCCCTGTATATTGCTACACCACCGTCCTTTGATATAGACTTCGAGTTTACTGTAGATGAAGTGTTAGGTGCTGCATGGACTACCTTTGTACCTGTATCTAGGTACTGGCCCTTACCAGCAAATGTGATACCAGTAAATTCAGACCTGGCATTTTCACCCCTCAAGACACTCATCGGATATAGGCAAGATACCTTTGAACCGAATGATCCTGATACCCATTCAATTGCCCCATCCTTCTCTACTATGGCCCTCTTTGTATTAAGGTTGTACATATTTCTTGACCAGTTTTCTATTGTAGAATACCTAAGTGTAGCACCTTCCTGAACGAATAGCTCAACTGCTCCGGCATGGATATTCACAACATTATACTTAGGTGCTGAACATCCCTCTATAAAGTGACAGTAAGCACCTTCCTCTATAATTATAAGTGTATGCTCGAACTGACCTGCTCCTGGAGCATTTAGTCTGAAATATGACTGTAGAGGCACGTCTACATTTACACCCTTTGGCACATAAACAAATGATCCTCCTGACCATACCGCATAGTGTAGGGCTGCATACTTGTGGTCTGCATTAGATATACACTTCATAAAATACTTCTGAACTATTTCAGGATACTCCCTTACTGCACTTTCAAAGTCAGTATAGATTACACCCTGGTCTAGCAGGTGCTGCTGGATATTGTGGTAAACAACTTCTGAGTCGTACTGGGCTCCAACACCTGATAGGTTATTTTCTCTTTCTGCCTCTGGTATACCAAGTAGCTCAAATGTATTTTTGATATCGTCCGGAACCTCATCCCAGTCCTCTACTAGGTCTGCATCTGGCCTAATATATGTAGTTATATCGTCTATATTTACCTCGTCTAAGTTAGGACCCCATGATGGGTTTTCTAATTCATAGAACTTCTTAAGAGATGCTAGTCTGATGTCAAGCATCCACTGAGGCTCATTTTTTTCCCTACTTATCTGAGTTACTATTTCCTCTGTTAATCCCTTTTCAGTTTTTGACTTAAATTTGAACTCGTTTTTTATGTCGTATATACCACGATCCTGTTCTTCTATTTGAGTTCTCTTCTTGTTTTCTCTCTTAGTTTCCATTAGATGAATTCACCTCATCTCTGATCCAACCATAACCTTCTTCTTCGATTCTCTGAATCAATGAGAAGTCGCCTTCTTTAACTATCCTACCATCCATTATTACGTGAACATAATCAGGTATTACATTATGTATGATTTCCTTGTGATGAGTAATTATCAGCAAGGCATTGTCATCATTTTTGAAATTCTTGATACCTTCAGAAACTATCCTTACAGCGTCAACGTCAAGACCTGAGTCAGTTTCGTCTAGCATGGCTAGCTTTGGATTTAGGACCTGCATCTGTAGGATTTCAGTCTTCTTCTTTTCTCCACCTGAGAAACCATAGTTCATATATCTGCCTGCATATTCAGCCTTCATCTGTAGGTCTCTCATCTTCTTAGATAGGTCCATGTTAAACCTCAATACTGATACTGGCTTGCCATCAACTGCAGACTTAGAAGTTCTAATAAAGTTTTCAACACTGATACCAGGTACCTCTATTGGTGACTGGAATGACATAAAGATACCCCTTCTTGCCCTTTCGTCAGCTGCCATTTCTGTAACATCTTCTCCTTCAAAGAAGATCTTTCCAGATGTAATCTCATACTTAGGATTACTCATTATAGTATTAACTAAAGTAGACTTACCAGAACCGTTTGGCCCCATGATAACATGCGTCTCACCCTTCTTGATTACAAGGTTGACATTCTTTAGTATATCTTTTTCTCCAACCTTAGCGCTAAGATCTTTTATTTCTAATAATATATCGCTCATACTTTCCACTTCCCTTTCACATCAATTAAATTATTTTATAATTTCAAATTCAGTTAATATCCATCGATTATCATCTGAAAATTTTTCATTTGAAATTTTGTACAAGACTATATTACTATGTTTACCCAAAAAAATCAATAATCTTGACTAATTTACTAGGAATTATTTATTTTTTTTTTAAAGTAGGCATTTTTAGGCTTCTTGGGCCACAAATTTTCCACAAAATTGGCAAAAAAACAGAAAAATATCATCTCTAAGTCTAGTCTTTTTATATATAAATATTTAATCTATCTAGTCTTTCTCCATAAAACTAAAAAAGTTAGGCTCCCATAATTACATATAGCATAATCGTAGTCACCTAACTCTCAAATATAAAATTTTGCTTGTATAATGTCAATTATTCTAATTAACTACATTTAACTAATCATCATTGTATAATTTTCTATATAACCCATTTATGTTCATAAGTTCAGGATGTCTACCTTGCTCAACAACTTCACCATTTTTTAAAACATATATATGATCGACATTTTTTATTGTAGAAAGTCGATGTGCAATCATGATAACAATTTTATTCTTTAAATACGGTTTTAAATTTTTTAAAATATTTTTTTGTGATATATTATCAAGTGCAGATGTAGCTTCATCAAAAATTACATACACTCGGTCTTTCACCGTTTTACCTACCAGGTACATAAGTTTGTCCTGTGGTACGTTATCAAAGAACTTTTCTAGGTCAATATCCACTATGTATG
>ERZ773267.173-NODE-173-length-48226-cov-9.417886_pt1 | contig 48226 bp, 37 predicted proteins | sample MGYA00511959_ERZ773267 | MGnify/ENA primary metagenome ERZ773267 (study PRJEB29015, sample SAMEA2738165) | human oral metagenome | biome: human oral; feature: human-associated habitat; material: saliva | place: China | collected 2240 ...
AGTGCGGGCAAAAAAGATGCGTCAAGATGGCGCGGCTGAATTTATCAGTGCTTCCTTAAGCATAGCGGAATCAGCGTAGAAAATCAATCGCAATTCTGTAATATTAAATGAATCTATTTGTACTTCAATAAAACTCATAGAGTTAATTTATTTTTTGTGGTATACTTAATAATAGATATTCATAATTGAGAATCGTTTTATATGATGCTATTTTTGCCGTGACGGCGGTCAATGAGGCGCTTTACAGGAGAGCGACGGCGTTTGCGGAATGCCGCCGAATCAAGCGGGGAGAGCAGTATGCGTGAGGTTCGTGTTCAGGATGCGGTGGGGATGGTGCTCTGCCACGACATTACGGAGATTGTGCGCGGGGAACGCAAGGGCGCACGCTTCCGCAAGGGCGATGTGATCCGTGCGGAGGATGTCCCTGTCCTCCTGCGCATCGGCAAGGAACACATCTATGTCTGGGAAGACGACCCCAACCTGCTGCATGAGAACGACGCGGCGGCGGTTCTGCGCGACATCTGTCAGAGTGACTACATGGCGGCAAGCGAGCCGAAGGAAGGAAAGATCGAGCTGACGGCGACGACGGCGGGCGTGTTCGAGGTGAACGAGGATGCGCTCAACGCCGTGAACGAGATCGAGGATGTGATGATTGCGACCATCGCGCAGCACATGCCCGTCAAGACGGGGACGAAGCTCGCGGGGATGCGTGTGATCCCGCTCGTCATCGACAAGACGGTGATGGAGCGGGTACGTGAGACGGCGGGAACAGAGCCCCTGCTGCGGATTCTGCCATATCAAAAGATGAAGGTCGGCGTGGTGACGACAGGCTCGGAGGTGTTTCACGGGCGCATCAAGGATACGTTTACGCCTGTGATCGATGCGAAGCTGCGCGCCTTCGGTCTGAAGGTGGACGAGCATCGTCTTTCGGATGATGGGACGGAGCACACGCGGGCGGCGATTGCAGAGCTGCTGGACGCAGGGATGGATATGGTGCTCTGTACGGGCGGTATGAGTGTCGACCCCGATGATCGCACGCCGGCAGCGATCAAAGCGACGGGGGCGCGCATTGTGACGTACGGCGCGCCCGTACTGCCGGGGGCGATGTTCCTGCTCGCCTATTACGAGAAGGATGGGCGGCAGGTGCCGATTATGGGGCTGCCGGGCTGCGTGATGTACTCACCTGCGACGATCTTTGATATTATTCTTCCGCGCGTCGTGGCGGGCAGTGCGTGGACGCGGCGTGAGATCACGCGCCTCGGGATCGGGGGACTCTGTATGGAGTGCAAGGTTTGCCACTATCCCGTTTGTCCGTTCGGGAAGTAAGGAGTACAGTGGTTTTTCGTATCGGGGTACATGCCCTGCGCGAACACCTCGCTTGCAAGTGATCGCGCGCTTGTACGCTTAAATACCGTTGGACTTCTTAAACGCGCTTCGCTTGGACGAAAGAAGTCCAACGGGGCGTACCGCTCGCTTTACTCACTTGCGCCGCTAAGGTTCGCTTAGGGCATTACCCCACATATCATCACATAACGGAAAAAGATCATTCAATGCAGAGGCAATGACAGGTATCAGCAAGGGAGGAGATCATGCAGGATATCGAACTGGAGCAGGCCATCGAGGTGTTGCTCGCGCATACGACGCCCGTCACGGAGACGGAGCGCGTTCCTCTGCTGGATGCACTTGGACGCGTGGCGGCGGAGGATGTGTACGCGGCGTTTGACAACCCGCCGTTTGATCGCTCGCCGCTCGACGGCTATACCTTTGCGGCGGCGAGCACAGCGGATGCCTCGGCAGAGCATCCCGTACGCCTGACGGTGGTCGGCGAGGAGTGCGCGGGCGATTTCTTTGCCGGCACGGTCGGCACGGGCGCGTGCGTACGCATCATGACGGGCGGCGCGATTCCTGCGGGCTGTGACTGCGTCGTGCGGCAGGAGGATGTGCGCGAGGAGGGGGATGCGATTTTCGTTCCCTTTACGTCGCAGCCATTTGAGAACTACTGCTATGCGGGCGAGGACATCAAGAAGGATACGCTGCTCCTCGCGAAGGGGCAGCGCATCCGTGCGTCGCAGATCGCGGTGCTCGCGAGTGAGGGACATGCGGATGTGTGCGTCCATCGACGCGTGCGCATCGCTGTGGCGAGCACAGGCGATGAGCTGCTGCAGCCCGGCGAGCCGCTGCGTCCCGGCAAGATCTACAACAGCAATCTCTACCTCCTTGCGGGACGCCTGAAAGAGCTCGGCGCGGAGGTGACGGTGGTCGGCTCGGTGCCCGATGCTGTGGAACGCGCGGCGGAGGTGATCGCCTCCTATGCGGATCGCGTGGATCTCTTTCTCACGTCGGGCGGGGTCTCCGTGGGCAAGAAGGATATCATGCACGGTGTTGTGCCCGCCCTCGGGGCGGAGCGGCTGTTCTGGCGCGTCTGCATGAAGCCGGGCGCACCCGCCATTGCCTACACGCGCGGCAGGATGCTCGGCATTGCGCTCTCGGGCAATCCGTTCGCTGCCTATGCGACGTTCGAGCTGATGGCGCGTCCGGCGATTGCACGGCTTGCGGGTGAGACGGATGTGCTCATGCCGCGCCGCCGCGCCGTGCTCGCTGACGCGTTCCCGAAGCCCTGCCACGGACGTCGCTTCCTGCGTGCGCGCATGGAGGCGGATGGACGCGTCTCACTGCCCGATCAGCACGCGTCCGGCTCACTCTTTTCGGCGGCTGGCTGCGACGCGTTCGTGGATGTGCCGGCGGGGACGCCGCCGCTGGCGGCAGGGACAGAGGTGGATGTTGTGATTCTCTGACGCAACAGTGCGGTGGTGATGACCCGCGCAGAACCCTCGTTACGCAAATGGTCGTGCACTTATCTGCTAAAATACCTGCGGATTCCAAACGCGCTTCGCTTGAACGAATAAAATCCGCAGGGGGCAGAACGTGCACTTTCCCCGTTTGCTTCACTAGGGTTTGCTCCGGGACATCACGCACTGCCTCGACGGCAAATCAGCCCCTGCCTTCCCATCGGCTCACAAGGAACAATAAAGATAGTTATAGATAGAAGGTTCATCATGCAGGATCAGTTTCAGCGGAAAATTGAATATCTGCGCATCTCCGTGACGGACTGCTGCAATCTGCGCTGCCGCTACTGTATGCCGGCGCACGGGGTCAAGAAGCTGCGTCACGCGGATGTGCTGACCTATGAGGAGATCCTGCGCGATGTGCGTGCGCTCGCAGCACTGGGCGTCCGCAAGGTACGTCTGACGGGCGGCGAGCCGCTCGTGCGGCGTGACATCACGCGCCTTGTGCGCGGGCTGAAGGAGATCCCGGGCATTGAGACGGTGGCACTCACGACGAACGGCGTCCTGCTCGGTACGATGATGGATGAGCTGCTGGATGCCGGCCTCGATGCGGTGAATCTCAGCCTCGATACGCTCGATGGCGGGACGTTCTTTTCCATCACGCGGCGGCCGATGTTCGGCGCGGTGATGGAGGCTCTTTCGCGCCTTGCCGCAGAGGAGCGGCTCACGGTCAAGGTGAACTGCGTGCCGATCATGGGCGTGAACGACGAGGAACTCACCGCGCTCGCCGCGATTGCCCGTGCACATCCGATTGATGTGCGCTTTATCGAGCTCATGCCGATCGGCTGTGCTCGGACGGAGAACTATCGCGGTGTGCCGATGGATGAGGTGCGTGCGCACCTGAAGGATGCGTTCGGCGCACTCCTGCCCGTGGGGGAGGTGGCGCACGAGGGCACGGTTCCACAGGGACCTGCCGCCTATGTACGTCCCGCAGGGTTTACGGGGGCTATCGGCTTTATCGATGCGATGGAGCACAAATTCTGCCACACGTGCAACCGCGTGCGCCTGACGGCGGAGGGCTTCCTGAAACTCTGCCTATACAGTAATGCGGGGCTTGACACGCGTGCGTTGCTGCGCGGCGGAATGTCGGATGCCCGGCTCGCGGATGCCATTGCCCATGCGGTGTGGAAAAAGCCCGAAGAACATCATTTTGACATCGATCAGGAGACGCGTGACCACCGCGCCATGTATCAGGTAGGAGGCTAATATGGGAGAGATTCGGGCACTGTGCCTCAGTGAAAAGCGCGGCACGGAAAAACAGGCGACAGACCGCGCCTTCTTTATCACGGAATACGGCATCGACGGCGACGCCCACGCGGGCGACTGGCACCGACAGGTGAGCCTGCTCGGCCTCGGCGAGATCGAGGATTTCCGTGCGCGCGGGGCAGATGTGGCGTTCGGCGCGTTCGGTGAGAACGTCGTCGCCGAGGGCATCCGCTTTAAGGAGCTCCCCGTCGGGACGCGCCTGCGCGTGGGACAGGTTTTTTTCGAGATCACGCAGATCGGGAAGAAGTGCCACAGTCACTGTGAGATCTTTCACCGCGTCGGCGACTGCATCATGCCGCGTGAGGGCGTCTTTGCGCGTGTCCTGCACGGCGGCTGGGTGACGATCGGCGATACACTGGAAATCACGACGGAGAAGATCCCGCTCGATGCCGCCGTCATCACGGCGAGCGACAAGGGCTCGCGCGGAGAGCGAGAGGATGCGAGCGGCGCGGCGATTCGTGAGATCCTGACGGCGGAGGGCTACGAGATCGCAGGGTACAGCATCATGCCTGACGAGCGCGAGGAACTCGAGCGTGAGATGCGGCTCTGGTCGGATCGCGGCGTTGGGCTGATCCTCACGACGGGCGGCACGGGCTTTTCCGTGCGTGACGTAACGCCCGAGGCGACGCGTGCCGTGATCGACCGCGAGGCACCGGGCATCGCCGAGGCGATGCGCGCCCTCTCGATGCAGGTGACGCCGCGCGCCATGCTCAGCCGCGCGACGGCGGGCCTGCGGAAACGCTCGCTGATCGTCAATCTGCCCGGCAGTGAAAAGGCGGTTCGTGAATGTCTCAGCTTCATCCTGCCCCAGCTGCAGCACGGCATTGAGATCCTGCGCGGCGACGCGGGGGAGTGCGCACGGTGACGCCCGCCGACCTGACGCTCATCGTCGCGGCGGGCGGCATGAGTACGCGCATGGGCGAGGACAAGCGGTTCCTCCCCATGGCAGACGGTGAAACGCTGCTCTCCCGCACCCTGCGGCGCGGCCGTACAGCGGGATTCCGCGCGATTGTCCTCGCGGCGGAGGAGGAGCGCAGAGAGCTCACGGAACTCGCGGCGGCGTACGGGGCGCATCTCGTCACGGACGAACGGCCGCAGCAGGGGCCTGCGGCGGCGATTGCCGCGGGGCTCGCGGCGGCGGAGACGGAGTGGTCGCTCGTCCTCTCGGGCGATATGCCTTTCTACGACGTTGACCTCGTGCGGGCACTCCTGCCCGAGGCGCGCGGCGAGACGCAGGTCGTCCTGCCGACGCTTGCGGGCTATTGGCAGCCGCTCGCCGCACTCTATCGGCGCGATGCGGGACAGGCATTTGCCGCTGCCATCGCGCGCGGCGACCGCAAGCTCGGCATCATCCTGCGTGATCTCACGGTGTGCGAACTTCCGCTCGCGGTGGATGCAGGGCTTTTCTTCAACGTGAACACCCCCGCCGCCTACCGCCTTGCCTGTGGGCGCATCGCAAACGAGAGGCGTGAGCGACCCATCCTCTCCATCGCCGCACCCGCCTCGGGCACGGGCAAGACCACCTTTATCGAGCGGCTCATCCCTCATTTGACCATGCATGGGATTCGCACAGCGGTCATTAAGAGCGACAGCCACGGCTTTCAGCTCGACACGGAGGGGAAGGATACGGCGCGTTTTACGGCGGCGGGGGCACGCGCCGTTGCCGTCAGCGCGCCAAATGGATACTTTATCCAAAAAAACGAAGATCAGAGGCAGGATTTTCAGAATCTTATATCGAAATTGGGATATGATATTGACTTGTTTATTACGGAATCGCGTTCGCGCGGCGCATTGCCAACCCTTATGCTCGACCGCGGGCTTGCCGCACCGGAGATCGATCCGCGCGTGACGGCACTGTTCCAAAAGGACGGCACGCCGCATGACGGGCTCCTCTCCTGCGATCTCGATGATGTGGAGACGGCGGCGCGGATCACGCTCTTTCTCATGGGGCGGCCGCTCTATGGGGGCGACGGGCTCATGTTTTTGACGATGTAAACATCTTGGGAATCACTGATAAAATGAGGTCTGCCAGATTGGCGTAGATTTTTTCGTCCGAACGAGGTGGAAAACCGGACGCAGAGTGGTGCTCTGTGGAGGATTTTCCGCCGAAGTGCGGGCAAAAAAGATGCGTCAAGATGGTTGTACCGAATTTATCAGTGCTTCCCTTGATCGTGATACACAGAAAGCAGAGAATATGGAAATTCAGCGCAGTGACTTTATCGACGTACCCGTGACGCGCTATGTCTCTGAGGAGAATGCGTTTGTCGCGGATCATAAATACACCTCGGAGGAGGTCTTCTTCGATATCGACCTCAACGGGGAGAACTTCACCACGGCGTTCTGCTCGCCCGTCGACTTCGAGGATCTCATCGTTGGGATGCTCGCCCAGATGGGGCATATCCGCAGCTTTGACGACATCGTGGAGATGACGGTGGATGCAGAGCATCTGCGCGCCGCCGTCAAGACGACGACGGACGCGCAGTGGTGGGCGGCGGACGCAGTGAAAGATCCGCGCTACTTCTCGGCACGCCGCATCCTGAAACTGCGCCCCGAGGAGATCTTTGAGCGTCCGCGCGACGTGCGCTTCAGCGCGAAGGACATCCTTGCGACAGCGGACGAACTCCTCTCGCATCTCTCCAAGACCCATGATACGACGAACGGCGTCCACAGCGGCGTCCTGTTCGATCAGGCAAACAAGAAAATCCTCGTCTTCCGTGAGGACGTCGGCCGCCATAACGTCTTTGATAAACTCTATGGCTGGGCGCTCCGTAATCACGTGGAGATTTCAGATAAAATCATCATCTTCAGCGGGCGCTGCTCCTCGGAGATGATGCTGAAACTGGGGCGGATGGGGATCTCCACGGTCGCGGCGAAGTCCGTTCCGACCACCCTCTCGCTCAACATCGCGCAGAGACTCGGCATCACGCTCTGCGCGCGTATGGCACCGGGCTCGTTCTGCATCTACACAAACCCGGAGCGCATTATTCTTTGACGTGCAAACGTCCACGACCTGTGCAGAAACCGGGGATTTCCCCGCTTTCATAGAGAAGTTTTAGGAGAGCCTGTCGGCGGAATCCCGCCGATACGAAAGGAGAATCACGATGAACCTTAGCAGACGTGACTTTTTGAAAGCCACAGGGCTAAGCGGCGTCGGGCTGGCACTCGCCAGTCTCGGTCTGGACGTCGCAACGGTCTCAGCGGCAGCGAAAGAGTACAAGCTGACGGGCGGTCGCGAATTTACCTCCGTCTGCCACTTCTGCGCCTGCGGCTGCGGAACGATCGGCTACGTCAAGGACGGCAAGCTGATCAACCTCGAAGGTGCGGCAGATCATCCTGTCAATCGCGGCGGCCTCTGTCCGAAGGGGGTTGGCTACGGCTATATTCCCAACTCGGCAGAGCGCCCGAAGTGCCCGATGTACCGTGCGCCCGGCAGTGACCACTGGGAAGAGATCAGCTGGGAGGAGGCCATCGACCGAGCGGCACGTGCGATCAAGAAGGCACGCGACGAGAACTGGGTCGGACAGGATGAGGCGAACGGCTACAAGTTCATGAGCAACCGTACGGATGCGATTGGTCTGATCGGTGGCTCACAGGTCAACAACGAGGAGTGCTACCAGCTCATCAAGATGGTGCGCGGTCTCGGTGTTGTCAAGCTTGACAACCAGACGCGCGTCTGTCATGCGACGACGCCACCGGCACTCAGTGCGGCATTCGGGCGCGGCGCCATGAACGGCTCGTGGTACAATATCAAGCATGCGAAGATGGTTTGGATCGAAGGATCCAACATGGCGGAGTGTCATCCGATGGGGATGAAGAACGTCATGGAGGCAAAGGACAACGGTGCTATCATCGTCCACGTCGATGTGCGTTACACCCGCACCTCGCGCGTTGCCGACCATTTCTTCCAGCTGCGCCCCGGCACAGATATCGCATTCCTCGGAGCACTTATCAATTATATTATCCAGAACAAGAAATACGATATCGACTATCTGCGCCGTAACACGAACGCATTCTGCGTCCTGCGCGACGACTACAAATTCGATGCGGGCATCTTCTCCGGCTACGACGAGAAGACGCGTACGTATGACAAGACGACGTGGGGCTACAAGCTGGACGCGAACGGAAAGCCGGTGAAAGCGCTCACTCTTGCGACGCCCGGCACGGTTATGGATCGCCTCGCGAAACATTTCTCGCGCTATACGATGGAAAAGGCGTCTGCGATCACAGGTATGCCTGTGGCGGATATTCAGAAGGCGGCAGAGCTCTTCTCGACGATCACGCCGACGGTCATGATGTACGCGCTCGGCATGTGCCAGCACACGATCGGCGTGGAGAACATCCGCTGCTTTACGATCATCCAGCTGCTCATGGGCAACATCGGTGTCTCGGGCGGCGGTATTGACGCGATGCGCGGACAGCCGAACGTGCAGTCCTCGACGGACTACGGTATCATGTTCCAGTATCTGCCGGCATATCTTTCGTATCCTACGCATAAGACGGATACTCTCGCGAAGTGGACGCAGAGCAACGGTACGGCCAAGGCGAAGTACCTCAAGAACCTCCTCAAGGCGTGGTACGGCGATGCGGCAAATGCGTCGAACGACTATATGTTCAACGCGCTGCCGATCCGCAATGGCACGCACAACGACTCGCTTTACGTCATGTTCGAAAAGGCGATTGAGGGCATCGTCAAGTGCATTTACGTCTGCGGCCAGAACCCGCAGGTGACGAACGCAAATCTGACGGTGGTCAACGAGGGGCTTAAAAACCTCGACACACTCATCGTACAGGATGTCTTCATCAACGAGACGGCTGCGTTCTGGGAGCGTCCGGGGGACAACCCCGCCGACATCCAGACCGAGGTCATCTTCATGCCGGCGGCATCCTACCTCGAGCGCTGCGGAACGCTGACGAACTCCATGCGCATGATTCAGTGGCGCATGAAGGGTCCCGATCCCACGAACGATTCGCGCCCCGATTACTGGATCATCGACAAGCTCTGGAAGCGCATCCGCGAGCTCTACAAGGACTCCACCGATCCGAAGGACAATGGTGTCAAACTCCTCACATGGAACTTTGGCGATCCGGACGATGGACAGACCTATGTCGAGAACATCATGAAGGAGTGCAACGGCTACGATCTGACGGACGGGCATCTCCTGCGCGGCATCCGCGAGATCCGCGACGACGGTACGACGATGGCGGGTATGTGGATCTTCACGGGCGTGTACGGTGACGGGGTGCATAATGCGCGCCGTCGCGGACAGGAAGACCATGGCGACATGGGCATCTACCCGAACTACGCATGGGTCTGGCCCGACAACATTCACATGCTCTACAACCGTGCGTCCTGCGATGAGAACGGCAAGCCGGTTCGTCCCGGTCAGGCACTCGTCTGGTGGGATGAGGCGAAGGGCATGTGGGACGGCTACGACGTCCCGGACGTTGCCGACCGCACGCAGGGACCGAATACCCCCGGCGGGCAGAAGCCGTTCCGCATGAATGCCGAGGGCATTGCGCGTCTCTTTGCCGCTGAGTACAGCGATGTGGAGAACGGCATGACGCGCGACCACTCCTATACGCCGGTGGACGGACCGCTGCCCGAGTTCTACGAACCGGTTGAGAGCCCGACGAAGAACATGATGAACGAGGGACAGAAGACAGAGTTCAACCCCTGCGTCATCTATCCGCGTGTGCCGAAGTACCAGAAGATCGGTACGCCGGATGAGTACCCCTACGTCCTCTGTTCATCGAGCCTGACGGAGCACTGGTGCTCGGGTACAATCACGCGCAACATCCCGTATCTCAACGAGCTCGTCAAGGAGCCGTTTGTCGAGATCTCCGAGCAGCTCGCCACAAAGCTCGGCATCCGCAAGGGTGATCGCGTCCGTGTCAGCACGGCGCGCGGCAGTGTTGATGTAAAGGCGATGGTCACGAAACGTGCCCAGCCACTCATGGTCAACGGAACGCTTACGCACATGATCTGGATGCCCTACAACTGGGGTTTTAAGGGACTCTCGAAGGGACCCTCCGGCAACTACCTGACCATTGACGCGCTCGATCCGAACGTGCAGGAGCAGGAGTTCAAGGCCTGCCTTGCAAACGTCGAGCGATTGTAGCTTCCTCTGCGGTACGCGCATGGGGCTGACCGCAGGAAACTCATTCACAACAAGTAACGTCTGAAAAGACGAGGAGAACCCCTTTTATGAAATCGAAGAACACCGATCCGATGAAGCGCTTCCTGAAGAAGCATCCGTTCCTCGCTGAGACGGAGCGCGTCTATCGCCTCGTCGATGCGGCGGTCGGCACGCCGGATCCCATCCAGCTGCCGGAACGCGCCGTCAATAAGACGCTGTCGGAGAAGCTGCCCATCCTGCAGCAGGAGACCTACCGCAAACGCATGGTGCGTGCGATCTACCTCATGCAGGAGGACGTCTTTGCCCGCATTGCCGAGGCAGACGTACCGCCCCTCATGCAGGCGTCGGCGCGCGACTATCTCGCCGCGCTGAAGCCCCTGCGCAAGGCGGCAAAGGAAGAATTCATCATCGCCGTGCTCACACAGGACAAGGAGGCGTTCGCGGCACTCTGCCAGCGCTACGAGCTGAACGAGGGCTTTATCCGCAGCACGATCTGGCGCATCATCGCCGCACTCGTCCCTGCGGAGCTGAAGGATCCCACGATGTGGAATCCTGACCGCGACCGCCCGCGTTTCAGCGAAAACTACTGTCCTGTCTGCGGGCGGCAGCCCGTCATCGCCGATCTCAGGAAATACCGTCAGGGGCGCGCACGCGACCTCGTCTGCGGCGGATGCGGCACGCGCTGGCACTACACGCGCGTCGGCTGCGTCTACTGCGGCAACACGGATCTCCAGAAGATGCACACGCTCGAGCCGGAGGACAGCGATATCATGCGCCTTGACGTCTGTGATGCTTGCCATCATTACATCAAGACCTATCGCGGTCCCGTCGACGACGATACGAGCGACTTCATCTATCGGCAGGATTGGGCAACGGTGCACCTTGACCTCCTCGCAGAGGAACAGGGACTTCAGAAAAAGGGCAATCCGATTCTGGAATAGAACCATCAGATAAAAGAGAGGAGAAAGCGTCATGACACAGGAAATCGCAATGCTGCATGATATGACGCGCTGCACGGCGTGTCGCGGCTGCATGGTTGCCTGCAAACAGTGGCATGATCTGCCGCCTGATATGAGTACGCCCTTTGAGGGACAGTACCAGTCGCACAAAGACCTTACCTCACGCGTCTACACGCTCATTGAGATGAAAGAGCGCGTCGATCATCAGGGAAAGTTCCACTGGGACTTTTTCAAGAAGAACTGCTTCCACTGCGGCGATCCCGCCTGCGCAAAGGGGTGTCCGGAGAACGCGATCGACCGCAACGAAAATGGCACCGTCGTCATCAACGAAGACAAATGCGTTGGCTGCCACTACTGCGAGCACAACTGCCCGTGGCACATTCCCAAGATTGACGAGGTGCGTCATAAGTCGACGAAATGCGATCTCTGCTATGATCGCATTGCACACGGGTACGAGACGACGGGCGAGGTGCTGAAGCCTGCCTGCGCTAAGACCTGTACGGCACATGCGCTTGAGTTCGGCACGCTGGAGGAGATGAAGCAGCTCGCAGCGGAGCGCGTCGATCTCGCACGCGCATCGCATCCCGATGCGAATATCTACAGCCCGAAGGGCGTCGGCGGCACGCACATGATCTATGTGCTGCCCGAGAAGCCCGAGGTATTCGGACTCCCGGCGAACCCCGTCACCCCGGCATCGATCGATGTTTGGAAGGTGGGGCGCACCCTCACAAAGATCGCCATCGGCGGCGCAGCGGCCGGCATCGTCGGCGCAATGGTGCTCCGCAAGATGGCAGGCGGACAGAATGACCAGCAGGGGAAGGGGTGAGCACAATGTTGATCGACAAAAAGTACGTTCCGCGTCATGAAAAGGCGTTTGCTGTGTGCCACTGGCTCAATGCATTTGCGTTCTTCATGCTGTTCGTTACGGCACTTCCGCTCTACACGGACACGTTCCGCTTCCTTTACAACATTTTCGGTGATAAGACGCTCATGTATGCGCACCGTGTGTTCGGCGTCATGTTCATCCTGACCCCGATCATCGGGTTCATCATCGCACGCAAGGGCTACATCATCATGTTGAAGGAGATCTTCAGCTTCGGCAAGAAGGACATGGAATTCATGCAGAAATTCCCCCTTGAGCTGATGGGCAAAGATCCCCACATGCCCCCGCAGGGGTTCTACAACGGCGGCGAGAAGATGAACATCGCCCTGCAGCTTGCGCTGTCGGTCGTTATCGTCGTCACCGGCCTCATCCTCTGGATGGGCGACAGTATCCTGCCGGCAACGATCACGGCGTATGCCATCCCCGTCCACAGCATTGCGGCGGCGGTCTGCTTTGCTGCTGCGCTCGGGCATATCTACCTCGCAGCGGGCGTCAACCCCGACTCCCTGCACGGCATGACGGACGGCACGATCAAGGCATCGTACGCCGACCATCACCATGGTGCCTGGGTGAACGAGCTCATCTCCGAGGGCGTCGTTACGCGCGCGGAGATCAACGAGGCGGAGGAGGCGGAGAAGCGTCACTGAGGCGTTTCCTCCCCTTTCCGTCATCCCTACGAAAGACACGGCTTTGCCTGCGCAGAGCCGTGCCTTTTTTTTCCCAACCGTTTATGGTATCATGACAGAGTATAGGAAGCACTGATAAATTCAGCACTACCATCTTGACGCATCTTTTTTGCCCGCACTGTGTCGGCAAATCCTCCACATAGCCCTTGCTATGCGTCCGGTTTGCCTCCTTGTTCGGACGAAAAATCTACGCCAATCTGGCAGACTTCATTTTATCAGTGCTTCCTATATGGAGTAACAGTCTCTGTTATCCGTAACGCAATCGCAGTGCATCATGGGGAGATGGACAGATGAAAAATATTCGGTCGACCTTACAGGGGCGCATTGGCTACGTCGCGCTCGTAATGATCGGCATTCTCGTTATCTTGGTGTTCCGCTATGCCTATCTGCAGATCGTGCAGGGGGATGCGCTCGCCCAGCGGATGCGCGACCAGAGCGGCTACGAGTTCCGCATCCAGTCCCTGCGCGGGGCGATCCTCGACCGCAGCGGCAAGGAACTCGCCGTCAGCAGCATGACGAAATCCCTCTTCGTCGACCCGAACCACGTCTATGACACCCACACGCCCGAGGAGATCGCAAGTGATATTGCACCGCTCATCGGACTCACGGAGCAGGATATTCTCGACGACATCGCGCGCGGCGGTGGATTCGTCTGGGTCAAGCGACGGCTGGAGCACACGGAGTACGAGGCCGTGCGTGCCGTCATCCGTGAGAAAGGCTACAGCGACTGCCTCGGCTTTCAGAACGAGGCAAAGCGCTACTATCCGAACGACGCGCTCGCGGCGAATGTCATCGGCTTCGTTGGCACGGACGACGAGGGGCTTGACGGCGTGGAGCAGGCACTCGACCCACTCCTCAAAGGAGAGGTGCGCGAAGAGCGGCTCACCGTCGACGGGCAGCGCCGCCCGATCCTAGACTCCATCTTTGCGGGGCGGCGCGTCTATGGCAGCGACTACTGCAAGACCGTGTCACTGACCATCGACAGCACGATTCAGTTCATGGTCGAGCAGGAACTCGACCGCGCGATGGCGGAGAACAACCCTGACTCCATCACGGCGATTGTCATGAATCCAAAGACGGGCGAGATTCTCGCCATGGCATCGCGCCCCTCCTATAACCCCAACCGCTTCTGGGAGTATCCACAGGAGAATTGGAAGAACCGTGCCGTCTCCTTCATCTACGAGCCGGGCTCCACGTTCAAGGCAGTTATTGCAGGCGCGGCACTCCAGGAGAGCATCGTTACGCCGAATCAGGTCTTCTTCGACCCCGGCTACGTTATGGTGTCGGGACGGCGGATCCAGAACTGGAGCAACGAAAGCTACGGCGCGGTCACCTTCACCGACATCGTAAAGAAGTCTCTCAACACGGGCTTTGCGCAGGTGGGACTCTCCCTCGGCGCGGAGAAGATGATGCACTACACGCGCGTCTTTGGCTTTGGCGAGCGCACGGGCATCGACCTTCCGGGCGAGGAGGAGGGCATCCTCTTCAATGCCGACGATATGCGCGACTCGGATATCGCAACGACGGCGATCGGGCAGAGTATCGCCGTGACCCCACTGCAGCTTGTCACGGCGATGGCTGCCATCGCAAACGGCGGCACGCTCATGCACCCCTATATCGTGCGCGAGATTCGGAATCCCGACGGCTCCATCTACGAGGAGCGTGCGCCGCGTGAGATACGGCGCGTGCTCGAACCGACCGTTGACCGCACCCTGATCGGGCTCTTGGAGCAGGTCGTCGCGAGCGGTGGCGGAAAGAAGGCGGGCGTCAAGGGGTACCGCATCGCGGGCAAGACCGGTACGGCGCAGAAGATTCGCCGTGAGACGGCAGGCTACCTTGAGGGTCGCTATATCGCCTCCTTCTGCGGCTTTGCGCCCGTCGAGGATCCGATCTTCACCGTCCTCGTTATGATTGACGACCCGCGTGGCGGAGACTTCTACGGCGGACAGATCGCCGCACCTGTCGCCTCGCGCATCTTTACCCAGCTCCTGCGCTATGCCCATGTCGAGCCGTCGAGCAACACCTTTGCCGAGACGACGGGCGAGACGGAGAAGGGGCGCAGCGACGACGAAGAAAAGCGCATGGAGGCGGCCGCGACACCGCCCGAGGGCAAGGCGGTCGTGCCCGACTTCACGGGACTCTCCCTGCGCGAGGCGGCGCGCCTTGCCGAGCTGCGCGGACTCACCTTCGAGAGCGAGGGCACGGGTGCCGCCGTCAGTCAGAGCCTCAGCGTCAACGACATCGTCGATCAGGGCGAACGCGTCAAGGTCTACTTCCATCCGACATAAAAAGCAACTCCAAATGATACTGCTGTACGAAACCGCAAATATCGTACAGCAGTCTTTTTTCATTTCCTCCCTTGACACAGTACTTGAAATCGTGTAAACTACAAACATAGTTTTTAAGTATGTTTGCTAATAATATAAAAATAAAGGAGACGATACAATGGGGAAGGTATATCAGAGTGTGACGGAGATCATCGGACGCACGCCGCTTCTCGCGGCGAAGTCGTTCGCGAAGGCGCATGATCTCAAGGCAAATCTTCTCGTGAAGCTGGAGTATTTCAATCCGTCGGGCTCGGTGAAGGATCGCATTGCGATTGCGATGGTCGAGCAGGCGGAGAAAGACGGCAAGATCGCGCCGGGTGCGACGCTGATCGAGCCGACGAGCGGCAACACGGGCATCGGTATCGCCTCGGTGGCGGCGGCGCGCGGCTACCGTGCAATTCTCACGATGCCGGAGACGATGAGCGTGGAGCGCCGCAACCTGTTGAAGGCATACGGCGCGGAGATCGTCCTCACGGAGGGGGCGCAGGGGATGAAGGGGGCGATTGCACGCGCGGAGCAGCTGCAGAAGGAGATCCCAAACTCGTTCATCCCTTCGCAGTTCGAGAATCTCGCGAATCCTACTGCGCACGAGCGGACGACGGGCCCCGAGATCTGGGCGGACACGGACGGCAAGGTGGATGTCTTTGTCGCCGGGGTCGGTACGGGCGGCACGGTGACGGGCACAGGCCGCTATCTGAAGCAGCAGAATCCCGCCGTGCATGTCGTCGCGGTGGAGCCGACGGACTCGCCCGTGCTCTCGGGCGGCAAGCCCGGTCCGCATAAGCTGCAGGGGATCGGTGCAGGCTTCGTCCCCGACACGCTCGACACGAAGGTTTACGATGAGGTCATCCGCGTGTCGAATGACGATGCCTTTGCCTACGGGCGCGAGTTCGCCCAGCTCGAGGGCGCGTTGGTTGGCATCTCCTCAGGCGCGGCGCTCGCAGCTGCGGTGGAGCTGGCAAAGCGCCCCGAGTACGCGGGCAAGACGATTGTCGCACTCCTGCCCGATGGCGGTGACCGCTATCTCTCAACGGATCTCTTTGCAGATAAGTAAAAATTTATTTCTTATTTGTTTTTCGTAAAAATTACGCAAAAGCACCTCTTATTACATAAAATGACTGTAATAGGAGGTGCTTTTTTTCGATATATACATTGGGATGTTTATCATGCCGCTTTCTTCTTATGTGATAGATGCTATTCTTTATGCTGCTATCATCAGAGACATATCGAAAAACGTTGGAATATCACGTGTTGAAAAAAGATTTGTGCAATATAAGACCAAGAGAGTGGAAATTATAATTTTCTTCCCGCTCTCTTTGTATTGTTTCTTAAGGAATCACTGATAAAATGAAGTCCGCCAGATTGGCGTAGATTTTTTGTCCGAACAAGGAGACAAACCGGACGCATAGCAAGGGCTATGTGGAGGATTTTCCGCCGAAGTGCGGGCAAAAAAGATGCGCTGGGAAGTACTGATAAAATAAAGTCCGTCGAATTGGTGCAGATTTTTTGTCCTGTCAAGGAGACAAACCGGACGCATAGCAGAGGCTATGTGGAGGATTTGTCGACACAGACAGGGCGAAAAAGATGTACTAAGACGGCGGTGCTGAGTTTATCAGTACTTCCCTAAGATGGTCGTACTGAATTTATCAGTGCTTCCTTAGGAAAATGCTGATAAAATATATCCGCCAAAATTACGGAACCTCATCGATATGGTTGCTATTTTCATATCATGCCATTATTTGTTGAGTAATTTGGCGGAAATGGCATAGGATGTATGGTCTATCCCTAGTGAGATGCCGACTGTCGCAAGAATAGGATGATGACATGAGTACATGGACAAAAAAGGCGATGTTCGTCGGGCTTCCGCGCTATCTGGAGCAGCTGCTCGGTGCATGCTACGCAAAGGAGGGGTGGGAGCTCTATCGTTTCCGTGCCGTGGAGGGAGAGCGTCCTCCGCAGGGGATTCACACGTATGACTGCGAGGTGGACAGCGCGGAGGCGGCACAGGTCTTTTCCGTTCAGAATCTGGATCTGCTCGTCTACCGCATGGAGCGCGACCCCGCCGTTGCGATGCGTCGTCTGGATGCGCTCCTGCGCATGGCACAGGAGAGTGCGGTCAAGCAGGTCTTTCTGCTCTCTGACGACGAGGTGTTTGCCCCCGGGACGCAGCCGACGGAACGTGATGCAGTGCATCCGCAGAATGCGGACGGCAGGCTTTTCGTGCGGCTCGAGAAACTCGGCATGGCGTATCGTGCACAGGGCGTTCCGGTCTCGATCATCCGTCTCCCCGAGCTCTATGCTCCGGGGATGACGGCGGATGACGGACTGATCGCCCGCCTGTTCAGCATGGCACTCACGGGACGTTCTCTGCCGAAGTACGCCGCACCTGCCGAGACGATGTGCGGTCTGGTCGATGCGCGCGACGCTGTCTATGCGATCTATCAGGCGACGGCGCGTGACTTTCATGAGCCGTATCTCCACATCGCCCCCGCAGAGGGAACGACGATGGAGGATCTCTATATGATCTGCGCAGACTTCTTCCCGTCGATGCATACGTCGGCCACCCCGCATCACCCACACGGGCTTGCCGTGCTGCGGAGCACGATCGCATCGGAGCTGCTGGGCTGGCAGCCACGCCGCCCACTTGCCCCGGGGCTGCGCGAGACGTGGGCGGCGATGAAGGCGGCGCGCGAGACGGCGCAGGCGGAGGGCGTGGAGCACCTTCGGCGGGCTCAGCGTGCGCGCATCATGCATACCGTCGTCCCCTTCGTGGAGAATGTCGTCGGCGCACTCCTGACGCTCGGTGTGACACATCTGCAGGGCGGGACGCCGGTCAATCCCATCATCTATGTGGACTTTGCCTTTATCTACATCGGCTGTATGGGGCTTCTCTACGGCAAGCAGCAGGCACTTCTTGCCACCGGATTTTCACTCGTGATCCTCATCCGCTCCCTGCTCGGGCAGGGATGGGACCTCGTGGCGCTGCTCTACAGCCCGCCGGAGTTCCTCCACTTCGTCTCCTACTTTTTCACCGCCGTGCTGACGGGCTACTTTGCCGATCATGAGGCATTCCGCCAGCGTGCGGATGGGCGCGTCAAGCGTCGCCTGCAGTACCGTGTCTCCTTCCTTGAGAATCTGTTCAAGGAGAGCGTTGCCATCAAGGATCGTCTCTACCGTCAGATCATCAATTCGGATGACAGCATCGGCCGCCTTTACCGTATTACCTCGCGTCTGGACTCGGTGGATACGGAGAACCTCTATACGCAGACGGCAGCCGTGACGGCAGAGATCTTGAGCGTCAAGGATGTTGTGGTCTATGTGGTAGGCAAGGGCGGCTACTATCTGCGCCAGAAGGTACGTCTCGGCGACAGTACCTACGAGCTGCCGCGCTCGCTGCGCGTGGAGGATCATCCGTATCTGAAGCGGGTGCTCGAGGAGCACGAGATCTTTGTCAACCGCGACCTCATGAAGGGCGTCCCCGATCTCGCCGCACCGATTGTCCACGACGGCAGGGTCATTGCGGTGATCCAGATCTATCATCTGGACTTTGAGCAGTGGAGTCTCTACGAGCAGAACCTGCTCTCGATCACGGCACGCCTTGTCGCGGGCTCGCTCGCGAACGCCTACGCGTGGGAGAAGGAGACGGCCGACCGCAAGTATCTCGACGATACGCGTATCCTGCGTGTGGAGGAGTTTGAGAAGGTGGTGGAGGAGTTCCGCGAGCGACGTCGGCTGCAGCCGGACTATCCTGTCACGCTGCTTCCGATCCGCATCCATCACATGAGTTATCGCGAGCTCGACCATAAGATCGCGAACAGCATTCGTGCCGAGGATGTTATCGGCGCGACCGATAAAGGAGTCTCGCTGCTCCTCTCGGATGTTACGGACAAGACGCTTGCCATGGTGCGGGAACGTCTCGCAAAGGTCGGGCTTGAAACGGGGGAGAGTCAGTCACTATGATGAACGAGGGCGTTACGGGCGGATGGATCTTCGTCGCCATATACCTCGTCGTGGTCCTCATCTGCACCGTGCTCGAATGGCGTTATCGCGGGTGGATATCAGCACTGTCCAAGGCCCTCGTCGCCGTTGCCATACCGGTCGCGGGACTCGTGCTGCTGCTGCTCTACGAGCTGATCGGTCAGGTGCTCGGGCTCATGCGCCGCACAGGACCGGATGACGAAGACGAGGATCTGAGCCTTTCGATTGACGATCCCGCCTACAGCGGTGATATTGTGCCGCTGCGCGATACGTTTCTGCTCGATGATGCGAAGCTGAAGCGCAAGTTCTTCACCGATGCGATCAAGCAGAATGTGGTGGAGCGGCAGTCGATCCTGACCGAGGCAGTACACGACAGCGACCGTGAGATTGCCTACTATGCAGTGTCGCTCATGACGGCGCACATGGAGCAGCTGAACGAGGAGATCTATACCCTCGAGGAGAAGATCAAGCGCGGCGCGGAGGACGACGCCCTGCTGGACGAATACGTCAAGAAGGTGCGCGAGTTCCTGCTGCGCCAGTATGGTGACGAGGTGACGCGCGAGCAGCAGCGCACACGCTATATGGAGATGCTGCGGCTCCTCGCGGAGCGTCATCCCGAGCATCCCGCCTACCATGCGGAGGAGATCCGTGCGCTGATTCACGGCGGACAGATGCTTGAGGCGGAGGCGTCCTGTCTGGAGATGCGGGAGCAGCACCCGAATGACGAGCTGCCGCTCCTCCTCCTGATGAATGTCTATCAGGCGTCGCATCGGCGGGAGAAGCTGCTGGAGACGATCGACGCATTGAAGAAGCTGCCGGTACGTCTCAGCAATGAGGCAATGCAGGCGATACGGTATTGGGATGGAGGTAGCGTGCATGAATAAGCGCAGTCTTTACATCCTCCTTCTTGTTTCGTTCTTCCTCGGGTGTTTTTTCCAGTACAGTCGTCTCGACGGCTTCCTCCACCTCGGAGCACTCTCCAATCGCCTGCTTGGGCAGCATGCGGCGTACGAGAAACCGTTCGATGGGGATATGCCGCAGGAGAAGTTCCTCATCCTCTACGATCCGACGGATGTGCTGAGCATGTATACGCGACATAACGCGGAGACACTGCTGACGGAAAAGCGCAAGGCATACGAGAGTCATACGATGGATGAGCGTGTCCCGCTCGATGATTCCTATACGGGCGTGGTGCTCACGACGGGGCATCTCCAGCGCGTGGCGATGCTGCCTGCTGTCATGGACTATGTACGCGGCGGCGGGACGCTCCTCGCCATGCAGAAGATCTGGCAGGAGGACAAGGACGCGATCGATGCGTCCCTGCTTGCGGATGTCGGTATTGCTGATGTGGGACCGGCGGCGGATGCACCTGGGATCTACGTCGTCACGGACTTCCTCGTCGGGGCGAAGGGGTTCAGCTTTAACGGCGGCGACAGCTATACGACGCAGGTCAATCGGACGTCGCTCACGCCCGATGCCGAGGTGCAGATCGCCACGGCAGAGGGCGTGCCGCTCGTCTGGGAGAAAAGCCTTGGCGACGGTCATGTCTATATGTATAATGGGGTGGAGCGCGACGATAAGACAATTCTTGGCATCTATATGGCGATGCTCGCGCACTGTGGGACGGATCCGATCTACCCCGTGGTCGGGGTCAAGATCTTCATCCTCGATGACTTCCCGGCACCGGTGCCCGAGGGAGATTTTCCACATATCTACAATGAACTCGGTGTGGATACGGCGACATTCTACCGGAAAATCTGGTGGCCGTTCGTACGCAAGCTCGCCAAGGATGAGAACCTCCGCCTCTCGGGGGCGATCATCGAGAACTATAATGCACAGATCAAAGGGCCTTTCCATGCACTCGGCGGACGTGCGGCGCGCGACGCGCTCATCATCTACGGACGTGAGCTGGTCGACATGGGCGGGGAGCTCGGGCTGCACGGCTACAACCATCAGCCGCTCGCGCCTGCGGGCTACGGTCAGGCAAAGCTCAACTATGTGCCGTGGGAGAGTCAGGCGGATATGATCGACTCCCTGACGGAGCTGCGCAGGTATGTGAAATCTGTCTATCCGGACTATGATTTCCGTTACTATGTGCCGCCGTCGAACATTTCGAGTCCCGAGGGGATCGCCGCTGTGCGGCAGGTATTTCCGGAGCTGATCGCGGTTTGTTCGCTCTATGACGGACTCGCGAGCGAACATGCATGGTATCAGGACTTTAACTACAAGGACGGCATCTACAATATCCCGCGCGTCAGCTCGGGGCATGAGGATGACGAACTGCAGTTCTGGGACGAGATCACGGCACTGAACTACATCGGCGTGTTCTCGCATTTTATCCACCCCGACGAGCTGTTCTACGCGGAGAGCGCCAATCAGTCCTGGCACAGCATGTCGACGGGGCTGAAGTCGTTCATGCACCGTCTCAGTATGCGCTACCCGTGGCTGACGCCCGAGACGGTCTCGGACAGCATCCCCATTTTCTCAGACTACTACGACATGGATTACCGCGTCGTGCACGAGGAGAATGGGTTGAAACTCTACGCATGGGGCTACAGCGGGGAGCTGCGCTTCCTGCTGCGCACGGAGAAGGAGATCGACCATACGGACGGCTGCAAGGCGGAGGCAGTGGAGGGCGGTGTCTATATCGTCCGCGTGACGAAGCCTGAGGCACATATCTATTGGAAGGAGGAGCCCTGATGCGGATCTGTCTGCTGACGGAAGGCTCATATCCCTACGTCGTGGGCGGCGTATCGTCGTGGGTGCAGATGCTCATGGAGGGGCTCCCGGAGTACGAGTTCGTCGTCTATTCGATCGGTGCGGAGGGGAAGGATCGCGGCAAGTTCAAGTACAAGCTGCCGAAGAACTGCGTCGGCATCGAGGAGGTCTTTCTCGACGAGATCCTTGCTCTGCGCTCCTCGGACATGCTCGAGGGCATTCTCACGGGGCAGGAGCAGCAGACGCTCTATGAGTTCGTCTGCGGAAAACATACAATGTCGATAGAGCATCTCGCGGAGATCTTTCGTCCCGGGCGGTGGAAATCGCCGCTCGCGGTCTTTATGTCGAGCGATTTCTTCGATGTAATTGTGCGTTTCTATCGGGAGGAATACCGAAATCTCCCGTTCACCGATTTTTTCTGGACGATGCGCTCGATGCTGCTGCCACTCTTTTTCCTGCTGCAGCAGAAGCTGCCCGAAGCCGATGTCTATCACAGTGTGGCAACAGGCTACTGTGGTGTGGTCGGCGGCATGGCGACGACGCTCGGCAAAAAGCCGTTCATGATTACGGAGCACGGCGTCTACTCGCGTGAGCGCGAGGCAGAGATCATCAAGAGTGACTGGGTGAAGACGGATTTCAAGGGCCTCTGGATCCAGTATTTTTATCATCTGGCGCGGATCGCCTATCGGTCAGCGCAGCGGGTCTATACGCTCTTTGAGCACAATGGCAGGATCGCCGTCGATCTCGGCTGTCCCGCAGACCGAATCCATATCGTGCCGAACGGCGTCCACATGGAGCGCTTTGCCCACATCGAGGAGCTGCGCGACCACGGTGGTGCGTTTCAGGTCGGCGCGGTCGTGCGCGTTGCGCCGATCAAGGACATCCTGACGCTCCTGCGTGCCTTTGCCATCGTCAAGCGCGAGATGCCCGCAGCGAAGCTCTGCATCATGGGCGGCTTGGAGGAGGATCCCGACTACGTGGCGGTTTGCTACCGCACGGTGAAGATGCTCGGTCTTGAGGATGTGGAGTTTACAGGGTCTGTGCCCGTGGCGGAGTATCTGCCGAAGATGGATGTGCTCGTGCTCTCCTCGATCAGCGAGGGGCAGCCGCTTGCGGTACTTGAGGGGTTCTCGGCGCATCGTCCGTATGTGACGACGGATGTCGGCTGCTGCCGCGAGCTGATCTACGGCGACAGCAACGATACGCTCGGCACTGCAGGAGCGGTGGTCGCCCCGATGGATTTCGAGGGAATGGCATACGAGATCCTGCGTCTCGCGCGCGACTATGAGCTGCGCCGCTCCATGGCGGCGGTCGGCTTTGCGCGGACGAAGGCACACTATACCTACGAACAGTTTATTTCATCGTATCGGACTGCCTATCGTGAGGCGGCGGAGGAGGGATCCCATGGCGGGCGTCGGGTTTGAGCTGAAGCGGCTGTTTCGTGCGCGGACGGCGGCAGGACATCTCAAGGCGTACTCGTACTCCGCCATTGTGACGACGGGGCCGTTCGTCCTCCTCACGAGCATGGTGCTCGCCGTGCAGCTGCTCTTTATCGCGTACGGCGCGGGCGATGATGCATCGGCGGTGTTCCTCGGGGCGGTGATCTACTCCTTCATCTTCTCGCAGCTGCTCTCCTCGGGCTTTACGATTGTACTGACACGCTATCTCGCGGACTGCATCACGGTGCAGCACTATCGCGACGTGACGCCGTCCATGTTCGGTATGAGCGCGATTCTCCTTGCACTCGGGACGATTGCGGCGGTGATTTTCTTCTGGAACAAGCCGCTCGCCTTTGAGCTGAAACTGCTCGCCCATGTCTTTTTCGCGGAACTCCTGCTGATCTGGGTGGGCGGGGTCTACCTGACGGCGGTCAAGAAGTTCAAGTATCTCATCCTCGGTTATCTCGTGGGCGTGCTCATCAGTCTCCTGCTGACCGTGCTGTTCCTAGAAACGAGCTGGCTGCCGCCGACGGAGGGGGCACTGCTATCCGTGGATGTGGGGATGGGCATTCTCGCGCTCTTCTTCTTCCTCTATGTGACGAGCCGCTTCGGACTGCCGCGCGACGGGATGCTCTTTGCCTTTCTCCCCTATCTCGGGCGGCATGGACGCCTCTTCATCGGTGCGTTCGGCTATACGCTCGGGCTCTTTCTGCCGAATATCATAATATGGCAGGGACCGTGGGGTGTGCTCATCCACGGGACATTCCTCTATGCGCCGCGCTATGATGTGGTCGTCTTCTACGCATTGCTTTCGATTCTGCCGCTCATGACGATCTTCGTGGTCAAGGTGGAGACGCAGTTCTACGAGCGCTATGCCCACTACTTCGGGGCGATCACGCACGGCGGGAATCTGCACCTCATCGAGGACTCGCGCAAAGATCTGCTCTATGCCATGTGGTTTGAGATGCGGCAGGCACTTGAGTTCCAGTTCGTCTTTACGCTGATCTTCCTCGCTCTTGGCAACTACATCCTCTCGTTTGCGGGGCTGGACTACAATGCGATCAATATGTACAACGTGATCCTCTTCGCATCCTTCTTCGTCGGGACATTGCAGATTTTTATGATCATGCTGGAGTACTTTGACTTCCAGAAAGGCGTGTGGCGGATCGGCGCGATTGCCGCCGTCGGCAATATCGCCTTTGGCATCGGCAGCCTTTGGCTCGGTGACAAGAGCTACGGATTCGGCTTCTTCCTTGCATCGGCGCTCGCACTCGCCTACGGCGTGTGGCTGCTCCGACGCTTTTCCAACGGGATCAACTACTATGTGTTCTGCGCGCAGCCGGTGTTCTATCAGGCAGACGCGGGGATTTTTTGGACGATTGCCCATCTGCTGTACGGGGACAAGCTCCCCGATCTGGAAAGGATGGAGAAGGCATGAGTATGCTGAGACGGGCGCAGCACCGCCGCCGTGATCTCCTGCGGCGCACGACTGCAGCAGCGTGTACGCTCCTTTTTGCCATGACGGGGCATGAGGCTCTCGCAGGCAGCAACGATGCGCTGCATGATGTGTACGGCTACTACTCGTACATGATGGATGTCAAGGATGAGATCGCTTCCTACCGTGCGGCAAAAGAGGCTCTCGCGCAGGCGAAGAAGGATCTCGCCGACGCGCAGCAGAACCTCGCCGATGCCAAGGCGAGTGTGGCGGATGCCGCAGCGAATCTCGCGCAGGCAAAGGCGAATCTGCACGATGCAGAGGATCACCTCGCTGCGGTGAAGATCGCCCTTGCGGCGGCAGAGGAGGCAAGCGCACAGCGCACGCGGGAAGCGATCGCAGCCCAGCAGGCGGAGGCGGACTACGCGCCGACGGTCTATGCGCAGCGTGCACATGTGGAGGCGATAAGTGCGCGGTATGACCGCATGGCGGCGGCGAGCGGCGATACGGCGGCTCCTTTGAGCAGTGCTGCCGAGAAGGATCGTGCGGCGGTGGTGGCGCGTGTACTGAAAGAGGTTGGCTACCAGCAGAACCGGGTTGTCGATGCACAGGTTATGGTCAATGCCGCTCTCGCGGGCGCAGCACCGGCAGGGACGACGGAGGGGACGACGGATACGAGCGCGATCGATGCGGCGTCCGCCGAGGTGGAGGCGGCACAGTCCGAGCTGGATGCGGTCGAGGACTATTTCTCCCAGCTGACGGCGGCACGTGAGGCAGCAGAGGATGCGGAGCGTGACGCGCGCGAGGCCGTTGCGGGCTATCAGCAGGATCTCGCGGACAGCACGACGAATCTCGCGGAGGCAACGTCCTACGTGACGGATGCGGAGAACTATCAGCAGCAGGCCGCGGCGTGGGAGCGCGATGCTGTGCGCGATGAGGGAACGGCAGAACAGCAGCTCCGCGTCGCGCAGCACGATCTCGACTACTTTGGCGAGGGATCGGGCTGGCAGACCGGGGCAGAGTACTATGCGTGGCGCGGGGAGCGCGGCGGGCATCAGCTCTATCTGCCGCTCTCCTACTACAAGCGCACGCACCGCGGCAAGCAGAAGCTCGACTATGGGCTATCGACGGGCTATGTGCAGTCCGATACAGGCTTTGTGAACGGCGCGGTGTCGGGCTGGACGGATACCTCACTGAGCCTGACCCTGCGCAACGAGAACCCCATCAACAGCGTTCGCTACGGATTTGGCATCAGCATTCCGACGGGGCAGAGCCGCATCGGTGCAAAGGCGGTTGTGCCGGAGAGCCTCGCGCGGTTTACCGACTTTGGCGCAGGCTGGCAGTATATCCCGAGCATTGAGGTGCTGCATAAGATCACGGAGCAGGATCGCCTGACGGGACGAATGAGCTACACGATGCGCGGCGGCTACAACTACTCGCGCGAGGTGTGGGATGCCCACGTCTCACCCGGAAATATCTTTGCCCAGGAACTTGAATATCTACATACGGATGCGAAGAAAACCTACATGGTGCAGATCTACCACAATGCGACAGGGAATGCCGTGCAGGACAGCATCGATACGGATGCCGGAACGATCACGGGGAAGAGCCACTACCGTGACGGCGACGACTGGGAGCTGCGCTTCTTCTACCATCGCGGCATTACGAAAAAGGATGCACTGCGCTACTATACGATTCTCTCGCAGACGCAGGCGGGCACATCCCCCGGCTCCTCGTCCATCGGACGGCAGTACTACGGCATCGGCGTGCGGCATACCATCTCGAAACGCCTCACATGGCAGGTTATGGCGCACTATCAAAAGGTGAGTTCGACCTACGATCCGCTGCGCACAGAGCTCAATACGGGCGGCGGGTTCAGCCGACGCTCCCTGCTCGCGGAACTCGCGTACCGGATGAGCGACCGCAAGCAGCTCGTCCTGCAGGCGGAGCGGTATGTGCGCACGGATGAGGGCGGTGGCGGATACCACGGCTGGGGCATGACGCTCTGGTACAATGAGAGCCTCTGAGATAAGAGACAAGAGATAAGGAAAAGATAAGAAAGGGAGATCATGGGCAAGGTAAAAAAGGGAATCGCTGCATTCCTCGTGGGAGCGGCAGGACTATTCGGCGTGCATCAGGCACTCCCCTCGGCGGAGGGCGGGCGCGAGCACATCGTTCCGGAAACGGCGATGATCGACCTCACGGAGCAGCTCGGCAATTATGCGCGCGAGCGGCATCCGGGCTTTCTGCTTGTCGGCAACGGCCCTGTGGGGCTGCTGGAGGCGACAAAGGACAACTCCGAGGAGAATGTTGCGCGTCTCGTGCGGGCACTCGACGGGATCCTGATGGAGTCCCGCTTTTATGACGGCTATGAGGAGGACGGCGACACGCCGGAGCGCAATGACGGCGATCTGGACGAATATCTCACTGCGATGCTCCGCAAGCCGCTCATGGCGGGCAAGGCGGTCTTTACCCTCGACTATGTAAAGGGCAAGAGAATCCATGAGGTAGAGGAGCTCGGCGCGGCGCAGGGCTATGTCGCCGAGGCGGGCGACCGCCTGCTCGATGTGATTCCAAAGAACCCGCCGATGAACGAGAACGCGGACGATGTCACGCAGCTGAAACAGGTGAAAAACTTCCTCTTCCTGCTAAATCCCGAGCATTTCCATACGCGCGACGCCTATATCAATGCCCTCGCAGCGACGAACTACGATCTCCTCGTCGTCGATCTCTACTACGGCGACCGTCCGCTGACACCGGCAGAGACGGCGCGGCTGAAGGTGAAGGCGAACGGCGGCAAGCGCCTCCTGCTCTCCTACATGAGTGTCGGAGAGGCGGCGGACTATCGTCCCTACTGGAAGGCGGAGTGGAACACCGAGCGCCCGCACTGGCTCGCCGAGCCGAATCCCGAGTGGCCGGGCAGCTACAAGGCTCGCTACTGGTCGAAGGAGTGGCACGACATTCTCTATGGCAGCCCCGATGCCTATCTGGACATGATTATGGCGGCGGGTTTTGACGGTGCCTTCCTCGACGTGATGGATGCGTGGCAGTATTTCAAAGAAAATAAATAGGGTGAGGGATTGCTCTATTAAAATAAAAAGAGAAAACACAGCGATGATGCTTTGTTTTCTCTTTTTGTATTTTTTTAGCCAAATGCCTTGGCGAGATGTGCGAGACCCGTTTGGAGGGGACTGCGCGGGCAGGCGAGGTTCATGCGCTGGAAGCCGCTGCCGCCCGCGCCGAAGATCGGGCCATCGTCGAGCCAGAGGTTCGCCTCATGGATGACCTTCTCGTTGAGTTCCTTGTCCGAGAGGCCGTAGGCGGAGAAGTCCATCCAGATCAGGTAGGTTCCCTCAGGCTCGATGAGCTTTACCTTCGGCAGATGCGCAGCGAGGTATTTCTTCGTAAAGGCGTAGTTCTCCTCGATGTAGGCGAGCAGCTCCTTCAGCCACAGTGCGCCATGCTCGTATGCCGCCTTTGCGCCCGCGAGTCCAAGCGTGTTCGGCTCGTCGTAGCCAGTGCGGCTCAGCTCCTCCTTGAAGCGGCGGCGCAGAGATTCATCGCTGATGAAGATGTTGGAGATCTGCAGTCCCGCGAGATTGAACGTCTTGCTCGGGGAAGTGCAGGTGACGGTGATGGCGGCGGCGTCTGCGGAGAGAGAGGCAAAGGGGATGTGGCAGAAGCCGGGACGCACGAACTCCTCGTGAATCTCGTCCGCAACGACAATGACGTGATGGCGCAGGCAAATGGCGGCGAGCTGCTCGAGCTCTGCGCGCGTCCAGACGCGTCCGACGGGGTTGTGTGGGCTGCAGAGGACGAACAGTTTTACCTTATGGTCGATGATCTTCTGCTCGAAATCCGCGAAGTCGATGCTGTAATGTCCGTCAGCGAAGCGCAGGGGGCTGTCGATGAGCGTGCGCCCGTTCAGGCGGATCATGCTCGCAAAGGGATAGTAGACGGGCTGCTGGATGATGACGGCCTCATTCGGCGCGGTATAGGCACGGATGGCGGTAGCGATGGCAAAGACGACGCCGGGCGTGATGACAAGCTCGTCGCGCTGCACCGTCCACGCGTGACGCGTACGGAACCAGTCGCGCAGGACGTTGAAGTAGTCGTCCTTGACCTGTGTATAGCCAAAGATGCCGTGTGCCATGCTTGCCGTCAGTGCGTCAATGACGGGGACGGGCGCGCGAAAATCCATATCCGCGACCCAGAACGGGAGGACATCCTTGGGGTAGCCGCGCTCAACAGCAAAGTCGTATTTCAGACAGGATGTGCCGTGGCGGTCAATGATTTCGTCAAAATTGATGGACATGATGTTTCCTTTTTCCTTCCTTTGTTACGCCCGAGCGGCCTTCTCCAGCGCCTGCGCCAGATCTTCCTTCAGATCCTCCACGTCCTCCAGTCCGACGGAGAGACGCAGAAGACGGTCGTCGAGCCCTGTGCGCTCGATGAGCTCGCGGGGCATCTCTGCGTGCGTCTGCACGAGCGGGTAGGTCAAGAGACTCTCAACACCGCCGAGACTCTCGGCGAACGCGATGAGACGCAGATGGGCGAGGACATTCTGTGCGATGGCGGAGGTCTTGACCTTAAACGAAATCATGCCGCCATAGCCCGTGCTCTGACGCTCGTGCAGGGCACGCCCAGGATGGTTGGCGAGCCCCGGGTAGTAGACCTCCGTGACCTCGGGGCGGGTGAGCAGCCACTCTGCGATGGCAAGCGCATTTTCCGCTTGGCGTTCGACGCGTACACCGAGCGTCTTGAGGCTGCGCAGCATGAGCCATGAATCCATGGGAGAGAGGTTAGGCCCCTCGGACTTTACGAGCAGCTCAATCCGCTTTGCGAGGTCAGCGTCCGCGTCCCGCACCGCGAGTGTGCCGCAGATCACGTCGTTGTGCCCGCAGAGGTACTTGGTCGCGCTCTCGACCACGATGTCTGCGCCGAGCGTGAGCGGCTTCTGGGCGTGCGGCGAGAGGAACGTATTGTCTGCGACGAGGAGTGCGCCGTGCTCGTGGGCAACGGCGGCGAGTGCGCGGATATCCGTGATGAACATCATCGGATTGGAGGGCGTCTCGATGAAGATCATCTTCGTTGTCTCACGCATCTTTTCCTCGACCAGCGACACATCGCGCATGTCGATATACTCGAAATCGATGCCGTAGTGACTGTAGATGTCGTTCGCGAGACGCACCGTCCCGCCGTAGAGATCCTCGGGCAGGAGCACGTGGTCACCGGGGGCGCAGAGGGCAAAGACGAGATTGATCGCCGCCATGCCCGAGGAGAGCGCCCATGCACGTTCGCCGCCCTCGAGGAGGGCGATTGCCTTCTCAAAATCGCTGCGCGTCGGATTCGCAACGCGGCTGTAGTCATAGCCCGTACTCTGACGAAATGCGGGATGGCGGAACGTCGCCGAGAGATAGACGGGCGTGGTGAGCGCACCCGTCGCGTCGAACGCGTGACAGCCATGTACCTCAGCAGTGTAATTCTTCATTATATTTCCTCCCGGTATTCCCTGTTTTGTTTGTATTCTGTGCAGACGGTACGGACGGTGCGATTACGCCCCGTCCGTTTTTCTGTGCACAGCACAGAACCGCTTTGGTTGTCTCATTATAAGCAACGTCGGGATACTTTGTCAATCAAAAAATATATAAAACATACTTGATAACTATGATACTTCGCGGCTGATCTGAGTGCACTGCCGAGAAAGAAAAGAGACAACTGCTTGTTGAGCCTTTGTGCTCAGCGAACGGTTGTCTCTTTTTAAGGAATCGCTGATAAAATGAAGTCCGTCAGATTGGCGTAGATTTTTTCGTCCGATTGAGGAGGCAAACCGGACGCATAGCAAAGGCTATGTGGAGGATTTTCCGCCGAAGTGCGGGCGAAAAAGATGCGTCAAGATGGTAGTGCTGAATTTATCAGCGATTCCTATACTAACAGGTTACCCCTCTATGGGGAAATAATCTGCCGGAACAGGGGCGAGGATACCGACGAAGATGAAGTCCTCTGTTCCCGTATTCTTCATGCCGTGGCACATCCCCTTCGCTGAGACAATGACGTCGCCCACGGTGATGGGGCGTTCCTCTCCGGGCGCAGGATAAAAGACACCTTCTCCTTGGATGCAGATCCATATATCATCCGCTTTCGCGTGCCCGTGCGGCTTGATCTCCTGCCCGGGCTTCAGCACCCAGACGACGCCGCTTGTCGATGCTGTCCCGTAGATCGGTGTGCGCGTTGCCGTATCACCCGATGCCATGACATCGGAGAGACGATAGCGGCGCGTCTCAAAATCATTTGTTACCTCTGTGCGCATAAAAATTCTCCTCTCATAGCGATGACACATACACCGTTGACGCAGCCGGGTGTATCAATCGTCGAAATGATCGTCGTCATACCCCTCGCCGTAGTCGTGCCAGTCATTGTGGAGGATGTCCTCATCCTCGTCATACTGGCCGCCGTACGGGGCGCTGCCGCCGTAGGTGTCGGCGTACGCATCGTCGTCCGATGTGTCTCTCTGATCCTCCTCATCCTCTTCGTATGCGCGGCGGTACGGCAGCTCGTTGTCATAGGCATCGCCCGATGGTGCCGTCTCACGCGACGTGGACGGAATACTGACATGGGGCAGGGACGGAATGAGGATGCCGAACAGCTTTTCGGCGAGATATGCGCCAAAGACGGCAAGCAGGATTTTCTGCCACCATGACAGCGCTTTTTGCGATTGATGAGGTACGGCGTTTTTCGGTGCGTCAGACATTTTTCTTCACCTTCTTCCATCGCGCGTCTGCGCGTGCAGAATGGAGCATGGAGGCGAAATTATCCGCGAGCTCTTTCTCCATGACGGCGGTGTCGTACTTGTCTCCCTGATGATGGAGCTTGTTGACTAGCGTCCCATTCCAGTCATCACTCCACAGCGTGAAGAAGGTCAGCTCGATCGCTTTCGTTCGATCCGTCTCCGCCTTCGGCAGGTAGTAGAACGTAATATCCCGGCCGTGGAGTGCGGACGGCACGACGCCATTTCCCTTCGGGGCGTAGAGATGGTGGATCTCACGGAGCGCATTGACCATCTCCTCGGGCTTCGTATCCTCGTCGGCAAAGATAAAATCTCCGCCCCTGAAGAGCGATACCTCGTCATTCGTCCCCGCCGGGCGTTTCACCTTGCTGTCCCTCAGCGCCGCTACCTCCTTTGTTGTCGCTGCATACAGTCCGTGCTGCGCAGCGACGTCTCCGATGCGTGGATTCAGATGAATGGCGTACGCTGCGGCATAGGCGTGGTCGGCATCCGCGTCGCGCTGTGCAAACGGCTGCGGAACGGGGAGTGTGCAGTGGCGGACATAGGCCGTGCAGGAAAAGGTGAAGTCATTCGCCTCGTCATGCAGCACGTATGTGTTCCGCTGCATGGGGGAGGGCTTTTCGGTCTCCGCCGACTGCAGAACAATGTGCGGCTCGTAGTCGGCGAACTCCTCTTCCAGCATCGCGATGACATCATCCGGCGTGTAGGGCGCGCCATGCTCCGTCGTCACGAGGAGTGAACAGCCCGAAAGGAGAGATGTGCACGCCGTCAGCAGAGCGGCGAGCATGCGGGAGAGTCTATGTGCCATGAGCAAGCTCCTGTTGTTACAGCAGAGAGTTATCCCTGATTCCTTAGGTCAAGAGACAGCAAAGAGAGGAGCTTTTTTTGGTTCCTGCTTATCTGTTGGCGGGGTTGTATGGTTTGCGTAGGTAGCCCAGTCGGGTTCATAGTCCTCTGTTGCTTGATTTCCCCACATATCCCACCCCGTCCGATCACCACGTGCAAAAAGCTCAATGAAGGGACCGTTTGAGCATGCTTCGATCAATGAGATAAACTCATCGGGCTTGCGTGAATGCTCCCGTTTTTTAGAACGGATGAGATTGACTTGTGTACGTGCGGGCTGCAGTGTACGATTGTTCTTTCCGCGAATGCCGAATAAAAGGATTTCTGTGACATTGCGGAAATAGAAGCCTACACCACGTCCATCCGGATAGCCATCCTGTCGGATCTTCTCCCAAATGATATTTGTCTTATACGTAAAACCCCATGCCTGCATGACGGAAAGTCCATCGGGCAGGAGAGCGTTTGGCACCCATAGGTATAGGTGGGACTTATCATCTGCGATCTCTTGTACGGGAAGGCTTTTGATCTCATCCAATGTCATTGTGTTGTAACGGTGAAGCCGCTTATGCTCGGGAGCCGCTTTTCCTGTCCGATTTTGAAATTGCCATGGCGGATCCGCATAAATCGTTTGATATTTTTTTCCATGAGTAAAGGAGGAGAAATTCATGAGTGTTTTTTTGAACTCAGTATCAGTCATTGAAATCGCCTTTCACGCAAGCTCTCTTTATTCCTATTGCCATAATCGGGCAGCCACCGTTGCGCCGGGAATCCAGCCGATAGAGTAGTTTGTTCATCCATGTAGTTGACGCGCCGTATTTACGCAATATAGATTTACCGCTATCATCAATGATCTGTCGAAAAACATCATTTAACTCCTCTGAACGTGTTACAATGATGCCGACATCAATCAAGCCACAATCGAAGTATGTACGCATAGCGAGCAGATCTCGATCAAAGGTCTGATCTTTACTGTTCCATTCTAGATCAAAGGCAACTTTTCCTTTGATGAAGTCAATGTTGTGACCATCGATGTACCCGACGATTGTTTTCTCATCAAATGGTGTGTTGGAAAATCTTCCTCGTTGAGATGCTTGGCGCGGATAGATTTTTACAATGAGATCCCCCGTAATACGTATTTCACGCCAGCCATAGGGATAGAGAACATCGTCAAATTTTTTGGGGATATTTGTCTCGTTACCGCCCTGCATCCGCAGATCGGATGTCGTGATTTCCAGTTTTCGAAGGCTGTCCAGAATCTCATGCCACTCATTGGGGAATGATTGCCCAAGGATCTCCAATGCATGTCCGTAGCTATGAAATTCAAACTTCGCCAATAAGTCCTGCGGGATGTAGTTGACTGCCAATCATCATCACCTCTTTTTGAAAGTATAGCATAAAGGAATCGCTGATAAAATGAAGTTTGTCAGGGTGAAAACAAATTTTTGCCTGATTTGTCAATCATACAGATATGGAACGATGTTATACACGGTACCAAGATGAGCTGTAATAGTGTATATGAAAGAACGGGCTTGATGAGAATATCCCATCAAGCCCGTTCTTCTCTTATCAGTAGCAGCCGCAGCCGCGTGCACGCGATGCACGGCTGTTGTTGCAGTACGCACCGCCGTCGTAGCAGTTGGTGCGGTCGTCACAGTATGCGCTGCTATTGACGCCGCCGTAGCAATACGACTGATTCTCGCGCTCCGGGAGGGTGCACGTATCGCCGCCGCAGACGTAGGCAAGTGCCTGTGCACCCGTGGCAAGGATCATGCCGGCGACCAGTCCCATCAGTACCTTTTTCATTGACGTTCCTCCTCTCCATTTCCGTGTAGTATAACATACATGTCAAGAGGCAATTTGCTGTTATATAAATGATAAATATGGATAAATTGATATATGAAGGTAATACGCCGTATACTCGTTTATTTTTCGCGGTGAGAGGAAAAAGGAATAGAACGTAATCCGTCTATAAAATCTGCATTTTAATTGAGAAAGAATATACATATAAATTATAGAGTTCATATCCACTAGAAATTATGAACGAAATTCATAATTAAAATTTATGATTATGTAAAATATCTATTGATTTTTGTACAGCGTTGCGCTATGATATAAGTGAATCGAGAAAAAACATATTCACATAAAGGAATACAGTATGAAGAATAAAACAGCAGTAATATATTCCTCTCGCACGGGGAATACGAAGCGGGTGGCGGAGCATCTGGCGGAGGCACTTGGCGCGTCCTGCCACAGCGTCGCGGATGTCTCTGCCGTATCGGAGCAGGCAACGCTCTGTATCGGTACGTGGATTGACCGCGGGACGGCAGATGCAGCGGCGCGAAAGTACATCGAGGGGCTGCGCGAGCGTCGCATCTTTCTCTTCGGCACGCTCGGCGCGGAGCCGGACTCGGAGCACGGTGCGAAGTGCATCGCAAACATCCGCGCACTCTGCGACGCGTCGAATGAGATTCTCGGTGCGATTCTCGTGCAGGGGGCAATCGATCCGATGCTGATCGAGATGTTCAAGAGTATGCCGAAGGATAATGTGCACGCCTTCACGGAGGAGAGTGCGGTGCGCTATGCGGCGGCGGCGCGTCACCCCGATGCGGCGGATTTTGCACGCGTGATTGCGGCGGCAAGGGAGGTATTGTCATGAGTATACTGCAGGAGAAATTCAACGCACTTCCCATCGAGGAACGTGCGTGGCTGCTCGGCACGAAGTCGGAGAACCCGCTCGGCTGTGCCTTCGCCAAGAAGCGTGTGGTACACCCCGGTGCAGGCGGCAAGCGCATGGTGATGGACAAGGAGGAGCAGACACGTATCTGGGCGGATCTGATGGCACAGACACCGAATCCTGCCGACGAGCGTGCGATTTACATCCATATTCCGTTCTGTGACAAAAAATGCAGCTACTGCGGATTTTTTCAGAACTTCACGCGGGAAGAAGCGGCACATCACTACGTCGATGTGCTCCTCGATGAGCTGGATGCGGCGGCGGATACACCCTATGCGCAGGGCGCACCCTTTCAGGCGGTGTTCTTCGGCGGCGGTACGCCGACGGCGCTGAGCGATGCGGATATCGCGCGCCTCGTACAGGCGGTGCGTGCGCGTCTGCCGCTCACGAGTGACTGCGAGATCACACTTGAGGGGCGCATCCACGATCTCACGGAGAGCAAGGTTGAGGCGGCAATGAACGCGGGCATCAATCGGTTCTCCCTCGGCGTGCAGTCCTTTGACACACGCGTCCGCCAGGCGATAGGGCGCATTGACGACGGCGAAACGGTCATCGCGACGCTGCGCCGCATGGTGGAGCAGCAGGGGGCTGTCGTCATCGCAGACCTCATCTACGGGCTGCCCTACCAGTCGATGGAGGTCTGGGAAAACGACGTGCGCACGCAGTTCGAGATCGGCATCGCGGGCGGCGACCTCTATCAGCTCAATGTGTTCCCGTCGAGCGAACTGGCACGGCGCGTCGCATCGGGCGATCTGCCGATGCTGCCGACGACGGAGGAGCAGGCAGAGTATTTCCGGCGCGGCATTGACATCGTCATGGAGTACCCGATGGTGCGCCGCATCGACACAACCCACTGGGCGACGGATCACCGTGAGCGCAGCATCTACAATACGCTCGCCAAGCGCGGCTGTGACGTCCTCGCCTTCGGCTCGGGTGCGGGCGGCTTCATCGGTCAGATGATGTGGCGCAATCACGGTGCACTCGCGCCGTATGAGAAGATGGTCGAGGAGGGAGCGAAGCCCTTCCAGTTCATGGGTGAGCAGGCAGATGCACATCGCATGCAGAGCGAGATCGGTGATCAGATCGAGCACGGCTATCTCTATGCGCCGTTTTTCACGAAAAAATACGGTGTCGATCTCCTCACCGAGATGGAGCCGCTTCTCGCCGCATGGGCGGAGAACGGGCTGGTTACGCGCACGGAGACAGGATTCCGCCTGACGCGTGCGGGCGAGTTCTGGCATGACAACCTCATTCAGGGCTTCCTCGAGGCGTATGCCCTCACACAGGAGGATACGGTGAAGCTCCGCAAGGAAAACGTCGCTGTGCAGGACATGATACCGAAATCCGTGCGCTCCATGCTTGAGGCGATGTTCCCCGATGGGATGCCCGCGCAGATGGCAGCGGCACTCGCAGGAAAGCCGTCGCCGGAGATGGAAAACCATCCGCACATGCAGATGCTGAAGGAGCTCATTCGCAAAGAGCGTGAAAAGGAACGCGCCGCGGGGGCAGATCATGACCTCAATACGGTCATGCGCACCCAGTCACGCGATCTCGGGAAAGCAGTATAGAGGCAAAGGGGCTGTTGCACGAAGTCGCAAATTTCGTGCAACAGCCCTTTCTTTGTGCCCCTTCCACCGCTTGCGCGGTCCCCCTTCCCCGTGATAACGGGGAAGGCTTAGGATAACGGTATATTAGCTTCCCCCGTTTACGGGGGAAGTGGCGAGCGCAGCGAGCCGATAGGGGGATATGCAACAGCCTCTTTATGTTATGTATTCTCGTTTACGGCATACGGGGTAAAGTAGCCGAACGCCGCAGGGATGCTGTACGTCTCGGCAAGTTCCGCGCGGCGCACCCAGAGAAGGGGCGCGGGCACGCCCTCGATTTCCTCTGCTGCCATGAGCGGTGGCTCGTTCTTTTCCGCGACCGTGACCGCCCAGCCCGTGAGCTCCCATTCGATATGGCTGAAGATGTGACGTGCGGGCGGGAGTGGGTCGATGGAGAGGATGCGAACCCCCTCGCTCTCAAGGTGTGCACGCACGGCACGCTTTGACTGCTTTCCGTCGAGATGTGGATATTCCCAGAGACCTGCGAGGAGTCCCTTCGCGGGTCTTTTTCGTATGGCGATGCGGTCACCGCAGGATAGGACGAGGACGGTATGTTTTTCCTTGCGCCGTGCTTTGGCGGCGGACTTTACGGGATAGTCCTGTTCTGTGCTGCGATCATGGGCAAGGCAGAGCTGCGCGGCGGGGCAGCTGTGACAGAGCGGCGCGCCGTGCGGCAGACATATTGTCGCGCCGAGATCCATGAATGCCTCGTTCAAGAGACCTGCGTCACGTCCCTCGGGGTAGGAGACGGAGAGCGCAGCTTCAAGAGAACGCTTTGTGCTGTCTTTTCCAATGTCGATGGGATTCGCCGTGATGCGTGCCGCGACGCGGAGAAAGTTGCCGTCAACAGCAGGGCGCGGCTGTCCGTAGGCAAACGACGCGATGGCACTCGCCGTGTAGCGTCCGATGCCGGGGAGCTTGAGGAGGGCATCGAAGTCGTTCGGGAGGTCGCCGCCATGCGCTTCGACGATCACCTGTGCCGCGCGTTTGAGGTTGCGCGCGCGACTGTAGTAGCCGAGCCCCTGCCACAGCTTCATGAGGGCGTCGTCGTTCACGGCGGCGAGGTCATGGACGCTCGGCAGTACCGTGAGAAAACGCAGGTAGTAGGCGCGTACGACGGCGGCGCGCGTCTGCTGGAGCATGATCTCCGAGATCCAGACATGGTACGGTGTCGGTTCGTCGCGCCACGGCAGGTCGCGCGTGTCGGGCGCGGACTTGCGCCATGTGAGCAGGGCACGGCAGAGGGCGGGAAAGACGTCTGCGCCCGCCCAAGGCTGTATATTCATAGATGGTTCTCCATTTCGTGTTAGGGAAATACGGATAAATTCCGTTACAGTTTATTTCCCGTGATGCCTATATTTTATCACGGATGTTTCACCCTTTACAAATGGAGCGGATTTTTGACTCTGTGATAATGGGAAATTGCCCGAAGGGCGGCTTTTGCTTTTGCGTCCTGTGTATGCTAAAATAACATGAAATAAAGACTATCTACAATATGATGGAGTGATTGTCAATGTTGGATATGAAGTTTGTGCGTGAGAACCTGCCCGCTGTGCAGGAGATGCTGAAGCATCGCTGCAATACGCTCGACCTCTCGCCGTTCACGGAGCTCGAGGAGCGCCGCCGTAGGATCCTGCAGGATGTGGAGGAGAAGAAGGCGCGCCGCAACGCCGTCTCGAAGGAGGTCGGCGCGCGCAAGAAGGCGGGCGAGAACGCGGATGAGATCGTTGCGGAGATGCGCACGCTCGGCGACGAGATCGCGGCACTCGATGAGGATCTGCGCGACGTGGAGCTGCGCCTGCGCGGCCTCCTGCTCCAGATTCCGAATATGCCAAAGGCGGATGTGCCGATCGGCAAGGACGAGACGGAGAACCCCGAGGTGCGCCGCTGCGGCACGCCGCGCACGTTTGATTTCACCCCGAAGGCGCACTGGGACATCGGCGACGCACTCGGCATCCTTGATGCAGAGCGCGCGGCGAAGGTCACGGGCGCTCGCTTTACGTTCTACAAGGGGCTCGGCGCACGGCTTGAGCGCGCCTGCATTAACTTCATGATGGATCTCCATGCCGAGAAACACGGCTACACAGAGATGCTTGCCCCCTATATCGTGAACGAGGCAAGCATGATCGGCACAGGGCAGCTGCCAAAATTTGCCGAAGATATGTTCAAGCTCGAGGGGCTCGACTACTACCTCGTGCCGACGGCGGAGGTGCCGACGACAAACTACCATCGCGATGAGATCCTCGACGCGGAGCAGCTGCCGGAGTACTACACGTCCTATACGGCGTGCTTTCGTGCAGAGGCGGGCAGCGCGGGACGCGACACGCGCGGGCTCATCCGTCAGCACCAGTTCAACAAGGTGGAGCTGATCAAATTCGTCACGCCGGAGACGAGCTGGGACGAGCTTGAGAGCATGGTGACAGCGGCAGAGGACGTGTTGAAGATCCTTGAGCTGCCGTATCGCGTCATCCAGCTCTGCACGGGCGACATGAGCTTCACCTCGGCAAAGACCTACGACATCGAGGTCTGGATGCCCGCACAGGACAAGTACCGTGAGATCTCGTCCTGCTCGAACTGCACGGACTATCAGGCGCGTCGCGCGAACATCAAATACCGTCCTGCACGCGGAGCGAAGCCGACATTCCTCCATACGTTGAACGGCTCGGGACTCGCCGTCGGACGTACGGTGGCGGCGATCCTCGAGAACAATCAGCAGGAGGACGGCTCGGTCATCGTGCCGAAGGCACTGGTTCCGTATATGCACGGGGTCACGGTCATTCGATGAAAAAAGTCATCGTCGGCATCACGGGGGCGAGCGGCAGCCGTTATGCCCTCCGCCTCATCGAGGTGCTCGCGGAACGCGGCATCGAGGTGCACGCTGTCGTCACAGAGAGCGGTATGCGCGTGCTGGACTATGAGTGCGGCGTATCGGCGGAGGAACTGGCGCGGCGCGTGACCGTGCTCTATCCGAATGCGGACGTGGGGGCAGCGATCGCGAGCGGCTCGTTTCGCATGGATGCAATGATCGTCGTGCCCTGCTCGATGAAGACCGCAGGGGCCATCGCGCACGGCGTGACGGACGATCTCCTCTCACGCGCAGCGGACGTGACGTTGAAGGAGGGGCGGCGGCTCCTCCTCGTGCCGCGTGAGACACCGATGCACGAGATCCACTTGGAGAATTTACTGCGTCTGGCGCGGGCAGGGGCGATCATCATGCCCGCCGCGCCGGGATTTTATCATCGCCCGGAGACACTCGACGACCTCGTCGACATGATGGTGGGGAAGATCCTCGACCGCCTCGGCATCGAGGCGGAGCTATATACGCGTTGGAGGTAGTATCGTGAAAAAGATGTATGCAGCCGCACTCCTGACGGCAGGGGCACTCTGCCTGACGAGTGCCGTCAGTGCCGCACCGTCGCAGACGGCAGCGCAGGAGACGGTAAAGACCCCGCTGCAGCAGATGCACATGGGGACAAACGAGGAGAAGAACCACCGAGCGGAGATTCAGGCGGACTATTTCCAGCATCGCGGCGAGCGCCGCTACATCAATCTCTACAATCTGCACGTGTTCCGCCAGTACAAGGAGATGCACGGCATGTCGCTCCACTGGGGACTGACCGTCACGCGCCCCGTCGGCTCGTGGGCGGAGAAGGATGCGCCGGATGTGCGCCTTGACTCGGGGGCGGTCGGCGTCGGCCCTTCCTATATGGTGCGCTGGACGAAACCCCTCGGGAAAAAATGGGAGGCGTCCCTCGATCTTACGGGCGGCCTCATGGTCTACAACAAGGTGCATCCCGCGCACACGCGGAACTATGACTTCATGTGGCGCATCGGTCCGCGCCTCACGTATCATCTCAACGATCGGAATGCGCTCAGCATCGCCTATCTCGGACATCACGTGTCCAACGGGCAGCGTACGAAAAATCCCGGCTATAACGGCATCGGCGTTTCGATCGGCTATCGGTACACCTACTGATGGCAAAGAAATTTTATGCGGTAAAGCGCGGGCGCAAAACGGGGCTCTACACCGTCTGGGCAGAGTGCGCGGCACAGGTGAAAGGCTTTCAGGGAGCCGTCTACAAGGGCTTTATGACGGAGGACGAGGCGCGGGCGTGGCTCGGTGGTGCGGATGCACGGACGGAGCAGCCCCGTGCCGCTGCGGAGATGGCAGAGCCCTCTGCCCCTGATGCGGACTACATCATCCACACGGACGGCTCGTGCCTTCGTAACCCGGGTGGTGCGGGCGGCTGGGCTGCCGTCATCGAGACGACGGCGACGGGCGCGGTCGAGGAGAAGAGCGGCGGCGCCCCCGAGACGACGAACAACCGCATGGAGCTGACGGCGGCGCTGATGGCACTCAGCGCCGTGCCGGAGGGGGCGCGCGTTGCGCTCTATACGGACAGTCAGTATCTGAAGAACGCCTTTACAAAGTTTTGGCTGACCGCGTGGAAGAAGCGCGGGTGGAAGAAGGCGGATGGCGAGCCCGTGCTGAATCAGGATCTCTGGGTGCAGCTCGATGCGGCGTTTGCCGCGCGGCAGGTGCAGTTCCACTGGGTCAAGGGGCATGCGGGCAACCCTCGCAACGAGCGGTGTGATGCGCTTGCACGCGCGGAGGCGGAGAAGTTTTAGGACGCCCCCTTCGGCTCGCTGTGCTCGCCACTTCCCCCGTAAACGGGGGAAGCGAATCATGATGGATGAATCGTGTTTTCTATTTGCCTGAGAAAAGCCAATGGTGGAAACATAGCCTCCCCCGTATGACGGGGGAGGGGGACCGCTTGCGGTGGTAGGGGGCACATACAGAATCAACATGAGAGGAGGAACGCCGTGCAGCACATATTGGAAGCCGTTGGGGCGTTTGTCCTCGCACATCTCGCGAATATCGGGCGCATCGCGCTCCTGTACGGGGAGACGATGCGGCAGGTGACGCGCCGTCTGCGCGTGCGGAGCATCGTCTACCAGATGGCGCATCTCGGCGCGGACTCCCTCCTCATCGTCGGGCTGACCCTCCTCTTTACGGGCATTGTGCTCACCCTGCAGATCGCCCATGAGTTCATCCGCTACGGTGCGCAGAGCACGATCGGCGCGGTCATTGCGATCGGCATCGGGCGCGAGCTGGGCCCCGTCCTCGTCGGCGTTGTCTGCGCGGGGCGCGTGGGGGCGGCGATTACGGCGGAGGTCTCGACGATGAAGGTCACGGAGCAGATCGACGCCCTGCGCGTCATGGCGGTCAGCCCTGTGAACTATCTCATCGTCCCGCGCATGCTTGCGTGCATGGTCGTCGTGCCGATTCTCACCGTCTTTGGCGACGTGATCGGCGTTCTCGGCGGCTACTTCACGGCGGTGTACTACTCGGGCATCTCGGGCTACACCTTCCTGCACTCCATCACGCAGTACGCGCTCCTCTATGACATGACCGGCGGACTCGTCAAGGCAATCTTCTTCGGCAACGTTATCGCCGTCCTCGGCTGTTACTACGGCCTCCACGCGCCGCGCGGGGCGGAGGGGGTCGGTACAGCGACGATGCAGACCGTCGTCACCTCCATCATCGTGATCTTTATCCTGAACGCCGTGCTGACGTTCTTCCTCTTTTGACAAGGCGGTGGCGCAATGATACGACTTGAACACGTCACCAAGCACTTTGGGACAAAGGAAGCCCTGAAGGACATCACCCTCACGATCAACGAGGGGGAAACGCTCGCCATCATCGGCGGCTCCGGCTCGGGGAAATCCACTCTCCTGCGCCTGATGATCGGCCTTGACCGGCCGACGAGCGGGGCGATCTATATCGGCGCGGACGAGATCGCAGCGATGGACGAGGCAGCGCTTGACCGCGTGCGCCTGCGCATGGGCATGGTGTTCCAGTACTCCGCCCTCTTTGACTCGATGAGCGTCGGCGAGAACGTCGCCTTCGGGCTGCGTGAGCACACGGATAAGAGCGACGCCGAGATCCGCAGCATCGTTGCGGAGAAGCTCGCCCTCGTCGGACTGCCCGATGCGGCAGAGATGATGCCGCAGGAACTTTCAGGCGGTATGAAAAAACGCGTGGGGCTCGCGCGTGCGATTGCGACCGACCCCGCCATTATCTTCTATGACGAGCCGAGTTCGGGGCTCGACCCCATCATGACGGCGAAGATCGACGAACTCATCATCAGTATGCAGAAAAAACTTGGCGTGACCTCCGTCGTCGTTACGCACGACATGGCAAGTGCGTGCCGCATCGCCGACCGCATCGCCATGATCTACGACGGGGCGCTCATTGCCGTGGACACGACGGAGCGTTTTCAGGACATCAAAGACGAGCGCGTACAGGCATTTTTCCGTACGATGCATCACCGCAAGGAGGCAGGAGCATGAGTGCAGAGGCAAAGGTGGGGGCGTTTACCCTCGGAGGCGTGATCCTCCTGATCGCTGTCGTCGTATTCTTCGGCGGACTGCGCCTCGGCAGCAGCAGCGACTACACACTGTACGCGGGATTTCACCGCGCCGTCGGGCTGAACCCGGAGGCACAGGTGCTCCTCTCGGGCGTGCCCGTCGGGCATGTGCAGGACGTTGTGAGCGACGGGACGGGCGTCACCGTCTCCATGGTCATAGAGCGTGGGGTGAAGATCCCGCGCGGCTCCGCCGTCACCATCGGGCAGCCCGGCATCATGGGGGATAAATTCATCATCATCACGCCGAACGGGAACAGCGATACCTATGCAAATGGCGACTACCTCTACGGCACGGATGAGATGGGGATGGACACGATGTTCGTCGAGCTGAACAAGATGATCGTCCTCGTGCAGGAGATGCTCACCTCCGTCAACGCCATCGTGGGTGCACCGGGCTTCCAGACCTCCGTTGTGCAGCTTGCTGTCAACATGGAGCACATCACGGCGAACCTCGACGGGCTCACGGCGACGCTGGAGCAGATGGCGGCGGAGAATCGCGGCGACCTGCGCGGCATCCTCGTGAATATGAACACCATGACGGCGAACCTCGCGCAGAGTACGGCGAGCGTCGAGCGCATCATGGCGAACCTTGAGAGCGTCGGAGCAGACCCCGCGACGGCGGAGAATCTGCGTCAGACCCTCGCGAACATCACCGACGCCTCGGGGCGCATCGCACGCATTGCTGCGGGCATCGAGGCGGTGGCGGGCGACCCGCAGACACAGGAGGATGCACGTGCCCTCATTCACAACGCGCGCACGATGACGGACAAGGCAGGCGGACTGATGGGACGACTCAGCAGCATCAAGGTCACACCGAAGGTGGACATTATGTATAGCGGCAAGGCGGATGACTGGCGGACGAATTTCAACCTCGATGTCGGCGCGCAGCAGGGCATGTACGCATCCTTCGGCGTGGACGACATCGGCGGCGGGGACAAGGTGAGCGCCCAGCTTGGAAAGCGCGGCAGCGCGTTCGGTGCGCGTGCGGGCGTGATCGGCGGCGCAGCAGGTGTCGGGGTCGACGCCTACGCGGGGGACAAATTCAAATTCTCCGCCGATGCCTATAACCCGAACGACCTCACCGTGCGCCTGCGCAGCCAGTATCAGCTCAGCGGCGGCACCTACCTATTCGGCGAGTGGAATGCGGTGAACGACCACCAGCGCCGCGCCTTCTATACGGGCATCCGACAGGAATTTTGAACGTATAGATTGACGTGTGACAAAATATGGATATAATGTAGTTATAATGGTTGGACTGTTCTTTGCGTGGGCGGAGGATGGGGAAATGATCAATCTGTATTCGTCTGATGGTACTACGGCACAGGGTCGATGCCTGTCAACCCTATAAAACAAAACAAATGCTCTATAGCAGAAAGGGAGACTGCTGTGGAGCATTTTTTATCGAAAAATCGATGGGTCGCTATGCTTTTTTATGGATTCTTTTCTTTTATAAAAATGGTTACAATTTAACTTGACATCGAGAGAAAAATCGTATATTTTAGGACGACAGTACTAGGGAAGGTCAAAGGAAGGGAGGGTAGAGGTTCATGCGAGGGAAAGGTAAAAGGGGACGACATTTGGCGCGCTATGTGTCGATTTTTTTGTTGTCCGGAGGATATACGCTTCCCTCGCTTCTGCCGGTGTATGCCGCGCCCGTGACGGGACAAAGCGTCACGGTCGATGCCTCGCATCCTGCGGTGAGAATTGCCGATCCGGGCAATACACCGACGGGAGAGCCGACACATCTTGCCGTGGTGGGCGCCGATGCTCCGGCGGGAAACGTCGGGGCTGTCACCGGCAACAGCCTGACGATTCAGGCGACCGCCTCATCGACGATGGCTGTCGTTTTGAACCTCTATGCGGGCAGGACGCTTGGTACGGGGGATGCGAATGGCAATACGCTGACGATCGACGGCAGATACTCCTTCCCTGAACTGATTCCGAACATGATGAATCCGTTGCTGCCGGGCTACAAGCCGCTCATTTATGGTGGCTATACACAAAATGGAAATGCGGACGGCAACACCGTCATCATCCGGAATGTGGTCGACACAGGAGCCAACCAACCAAATCCCTATGCGTATACCGGACTGACCTACAGTGGGACGGTCTACGCCGGCTATACGGCGGGCGGCGGTACGGCGCACGGGAACCGCGTCGTGCTCCACAATGCACAGGCGCTCGGCAACGTCAAGATATACGGCGGCAACAATCCTGCGAATCGGAGCGGCAATAATGTGCTGCAGATCACGTCGAAGAACAACCGCGTCGCGGGCATCTACGGCTTTAAGACGATGGAGTTCGTCCTCGACAACAGCCTGAAGGCGGCGGACAGCATCTGGTCGAACGCCCATCTAGTGGCTGACTACATGCTCTACGTGCGCGACAACACCCTGCAGAGTTTCGATTGGGATCAGATTGTCGTCAAGAACTATCAGGCGTGGTTCGACCATCAGATCGCGCTGGGGAAAAAGCGTCCCGTCCTCTATCTCTATTTTCCTTCGGCAATGACGGTCTGGGGCTACGCGCCGACGCTTCTTTACAACAACGGCGACTACGAGTATGGCCAGACCGCGACCTCCTATACCAATGGCGCGGGCATCCAGAATCCCACGGGGATCGTTGCAGCGTCGCAGTTCCGCCTGCTGGGGCTTCGCTATAAGAATGCGACGGAGACGCTGACGGCGCAAACGCCGCAGCTTCACGAGTCCTCCCCGAAGGGCTCGTATGCGGGCGTCTCCATCTACGGCAATACGACGGAGAACAACAAGCTCACCATCACGGCGGGCACGCATACGGCGGCGCGCGCGGGCTATACGATTGCGAAGAACGGCAGCACGAAGAACAATACGCTCACGATCACGGGCGGCACGGTCGGGGAGGCATACGGCGGCTGGACGGAGGGGCAGAACCTCCTCGCGAGCACGGCGGTCGACGAGACGCATCCGGTCGCGGTGAATACGGGTGCGAACGCCGAGGCGGAGGGCAACAAGCTCAACCTCTCGGGCGGCACGATCGGCGCGAACGGCAAGATCGCGGGCGGCTATATCGCAAAGTATACGTTGCATCAGTCGCATCTCGTGTCGGCGGGCGACGTGAAGACGAACAAAGTCAATATCTCGGGCGGCACGATTGGGAACAATACGGCAATCTATGGCGGCTATACCGAGGGCTCGGGCAATGCGACGGATAACGAGGTCACGATCACAGGCGGCACATTTGGCAACGGCACCCAAATCCATGGCGGCGCTACGGCGGGACGCGGTCGGCAACTCACGGCAAATCCGGACGTTGCGAACGATACCGTGACCGCAAGCAAGGCGACGGGCAACACTGTCACGATCACGGGCGGCACGTTCGGCACGGGCATGGACATCTACGGCGGCAATACCGGCGGCACGGGCGCGGCGACGGGAAATACGATCACGCTCGGAGCAAACGATCTCGCGATGGGCGGCGTATTTCTGCACGGCGGCTATGGCGCTGCTGCGAGCGATGTCATGACGGACAACACGCTGAACGTCAAGGGGAAGAATATCACTGTGCGCGGCGTGGAAAACTTCGGCAAGGCGAATTTCGACCTTGCGAACAAGACGGTTGGCGATACCCTGCTCAAGATCACGGGCGGCGCGACGAACAAGATCGACTGGGCGGGCGTCGAGGTCGTGCAGTCGACCTACAGCTTTACGCCGAAGTCCTACGACAAGCGTCTCTTCACCCTCATGGACAATGAGGACGGCATCAGCTTCATGAAGGGGACGACGGATACCTATGCGACCATCGGGGCGAAGGATCGCACGTTTGGCAACTACGAGTTCGTCATCGACACGGACAACCACACGGGGCATGCGACGCGCTATGTCTATGCTGATGGGTTTCAGTTCAAGGACAATACTGCCGCGACTTATACGTCGGCGGAGGGGACACACGACGCCGCATGGGCTGGGCGCACCGCGACCGGCAACAAGGTCGAGGGGAACAAGCTCACCGTAACGGGTGGGTCTGTTACGAATGCCTACGGCGGCTTCGTCGTGAACAACAAGCGCGACGCATCGGGCAATCCGCTCACGACGGGCGACGCTGAGGGCAATACGCTCGTCCTTGCAAAGGATGCGGCGAATCCGTCTGCTGCGGCGCCTGCCGTCACGGGCAGCGCCTACGGTGCGCTCGTCAAGACGAAGTCGGGCAGCGCGACGAACAACAAGGTGGACTTCTCGGCGGGGCATGTCGCGGGCAGTCTCTACGGCGGCGCACTCACGGCGACGGGCGCGACGGGCGCGGCGACAGGCAACACGATCACCATCACGGGCGCGGCGACGGTCGGCGGCGATGTCTACGGCGGCTATACGACGGGCACGGGGGCGACGACGGGCAACACGGTGAACCTCGGCGACGGCACGGAGGCGGGGAAGCTCACCACGCCCGCAGGGGCGGCGACGGTGGCGGGCACGATCTACGGCGGCAGCGGCACGGCGACGACGGGCAACGTCCTCAATGTCAACGGCAATGCCACGGTCGGCAACATCAAGAACTTTGCCGCAGTGAACTTCCACTATGCGAGTGCGACGACGAATACGGCAAATCCCATGCTGAAGATCACGGACGGTACGGCAACCGCCTTTGACTGGAGTACCTTTGGCTATACGGGCGGCATCCCGTCGGGCGGGAAGCTCACCCTCATGCAGAACGCCGCGAACATCAACGTGGCGAACTACACGGGGGCGCGGGAGATCACGAGTACGAGCACCACGAGCGAGGTCGCCATCGATACGCTGAACCACACGGCGACCTCGACGGCGATCGTCGTCAGCGGCTATACCTACCACGGGGTGGATGATACGCCTGCCGCAAGTACGGGCAGCAGCAGCGAAGACATCTGGGCGGGGCGCTCCATCATCGGCAACGCGACGACGGCGAACAAGCTCACGCTCAAGAACGGCACGACCCACCGCGATGCCTACGGCGGCTGGACGGCGGGCACGGGAACGCTCAAGACGCCGACGAAGGACAGCACGGGCAACGCGGTGGATCTGCAGGATGCCACGGTGCGCAACGTCTACGGCGGCTTCACTGCGAGCACGGGCGGCAGTGCAGCGGACAATGTGGTCAAGGTCTCGGGCGGCACGGTTGCGGCGGATGCATCCGGCGTCGGC